>Ga0172368_10001051_pt1 | contig 38525 bp, 35 predicted proteins | sample Lak11m_FD_114540 | JGI IMG/M metagenome (GOLD analysis project Ga0172368, IMG submission 114540) | Freshwater microbial communities from Kabuno Bay, South-Kivu, Congo - kab_022012_11m | ecosystem: Environmental > Aquatic > Freshwater > Lake | place: Democratic Republic of the Congo: South-Kivu... | reverse complement strand
TGACCTGAAGTGAAACTTCAATTTCATGCAAGGATTTTACCTCCTTTTTGCTCAAATCAGAGGTAATCTCCTTTCATGAGAGAATATGAATTTTAGCCAATCTTTTTACACGACCAAAAAATTACTTGACCCCATAATCCTTTTTCGCCTTCTCCCGATACCCTATTTTTTGGTGTCCCATTACAGACAATTATCAATGCTTTGTTATCTTTTCATTAATGAAGTATTTCAGGTGCGCCTCATGTGTTCACAATTCCCCGCCACTATTTTCTCAAGATGACCCTCACCTGTTTCAACGATCAGCGCCCCTTCATTATCGACTCCAATGGCTTCACCATATATCGTTCGCGCCTGTGCAGTTATCTTCACCCATTGTCCGATAGTTGCAGACATGTTTCTCCACTCTTCCAGTATCTGTGGGAACCCATCTTTCTGGAATTTTATATAAAGAGCCTCAAACTCTTCCAATAACTTTTGGACAAACTCAACACGGTTAATTTTATGACCCATTTCATTTTCAAGAGATGTCGAATTATCCCTGAACTCTTCCGGGAATGTTCCTGTGTCAACATTCGCGTCAATTCCAATTCCCACAACGAGATAATCTATGATGTCCACTTCAGCCCCTATCTCCGTGAGAATACCGCAGACTTTTTTCGCATTTATAAGTATATCATTCGGCCATTTTATTTTTGCAGAAAGCCCAAAACTATTCATGGTCTTTGCAACAGAAACGCCGGCAAGAAGCGTGATCCTGGGGGCATATACAGGCTCTATCCTGGGCTTCAAAATTATAGAAAGCCATATGCCTCCAACAGGTGAGATCCATTTGCGCCCCATGCGACCGCGTCCTGCTGTCTGCGATTCAGCAATTACGATAGTGCCTTCACCCACTGAAGCGGCTATTTCACGGGCAATAATATTTGTACTTTCTGTCTCTTTAAAATATTTTATATCTTTTCCGATAATTTTTGTTTTTAGTCCTGCTTTTAGTTCACCAGGCGTCAGCGTATCTGGCGTTTCATTAAGCGAATAACCGATATTTGTTGATGAATCGATCATATAACCCTCATCTTTTAAGACCTTGATATGTTTCCAGATAGCAGTTCTTGAAACCGAGAGCTCACTTGCAAGCTGTTCCCCGGAAACCGGTTTTCCTTTATTCTTAATAAGTTTTTCAAGAATCTTATCTTTTATGGTCATTTAGCCCCCATAACTTTTGCATTCTGGATATACGTGCCAACAGCTGCTGTTATTGCTGCAACCTTCTTTTCATCCTCACCAAGAGCTGATGCAAGTGTTGCCCCCTTTTCTTTTTCGGCCTGGATTATCTTCTCAACTTCCTTTATAATATCGTGGTCCTCAATAAAATGTGTGGTAAGCTCGCCACGCCTGAAATATTCGTTATTCATTACTGCTTTATGGAAGGGGATATTGGTAGTGACTCCCACAATTATATATTCGTATAATGCGCGTTTCATTCTGGCGATGGCCTCGTTCCTGTCTCTTCCCCATACCGTCAGCTTTGAGATGAGTGAATCATAGAATGGGGTAATGGTAAATCCAGTATGTACGCCGCTGTCCACACGGACGCCAGGGCCACCTGATGAGCGGTATCTTCGTAATTTTCCGGGCGCCGGTGTAAAGTTATTAAGCGGGTCTTCCGCATTCAGGCGGCATTCAATAGCCCATCCTCTTTGCTGGATATCCGATTGTTTGTAACTTAACTCTTCACCCGATGCGATCCTTAATTGCTCTTTTGCAAGGTCAACACCGGTTACGATCTCTGTTATCGGGTGTTCGACCTGAAGCCTTGTGTTCATTTCCAGGAAAAAGTACTCTCCTTTTGAATATAAGAACTCGATGGTTCCTGCATTTGTATAATTGATAGCAGCAGCCGCTTTGATCGCATCTGAACCCATGCGCTCCCTTAATTCAGGCGTCATTATGGGGGAGGGTGATTCTTCGATGAGTTTCTGGTGCCTTCGCTGAATAGAGCACTCACGGTCACCCACATGGATAATATTGCCATAATTATCCGCAAGTATCTGGAATTCAATATGGCGCGGCATTTCCAGATATTTTTCGATAAAAACCGTTGCGTCTCCGAATGATGATTTTGCGACCCTTTGTGTGGATTCAATGGTTTCACGAAGTTCTTCGGTTTTGCGGACAACTTTCATCCCAATTCCTCCGCCGCCTGCTGATGCCTTCACAATAACAGGATATCCTATACTTTCGGCGACCTTGACAGCTTCATCAAAGTTATTGATACCATTCTTGCTTCCAGGGATGACCGGGATCCCTGCGGCTTTCATGGTCTTCTTGGCTGCGATCTTGCTTCCAACGCTTTCAATAGCATGGATTGAAGGACCTATGAAAATTATTCCTTCTTTTTCACATCTGTCTGCAAATATCTCGTTTTCAGAAAGAAAACCGTAACCCGGATGGATCGCCTCTGCGCCGGTTTTATGCGCCACTTCAATTATTTTGTCTATGTTCAGGTAACTCTGGGCAGCAGGCGCCGGACCTATCGGAAATGCTTCATCCGCGTACTTTGCAAAAAGGGCATTCTTATCAACTTCGGAATACACTGCAACTGTTTTCACGTCAAGCTCCCTGCATGCGCGCATGACGCGAATAGCGATCTCGCTGCGGTTGGCGATCAGTATTTTTTTGAACATATCTTTCCTTATCCCACGACCAACAACACATCCCCGGCGCTTACAGTGCTCCCTTCCTTCACAAATATATCTTTCACTGACCCCCCATGAGGAGCATGAATATTATTTTCCATTTTCATGGCCTCAAGTACGATCACAGCATCGCCTTTAGAAACCTGGTCTCCCTTCTTGACCTTTATTTTAAGCACCATTCCCTGCATGCTTGCACTAATTGCTCCGTCCATGACTTTTGGTCGTTCCGTTTCCGCAGAACGAACAGAAAGAGCGCCGCCAGCTGAAATAATCTTTACATTGAATAAGTCGCCATCAACTTCGACCTTGAACTCTGTGGGCAAAGGCTCCACCGATTTTCCGTTATTCTGTTTTGGAGCTTCAAGCGTCTCTTCTTTGGCTTCACCGCGCAGGAATTTCGGGGCTATGGCAGGATATAAAGCATAAGTGAGAATATCTTCGGGTTTCTTAACGATTCCCAGAGCGTGCGCTTCTTTCGTGACTTTATCAAGTTCGGGAGCCAATAGATCAGCGGGGCGACATGTAATTTGTTTCTCATTCCCAAGAACCTTTTCCACTATCTCTTTGCTGACAGGGGCAGGCGTGCGTCCATAGAGACCTTTTACATAGTCTTTCACTTCTTTCGGGATAACTTTGTAACGCTCACCCATTAATACGTTAAGCACTGCCTGCGTGCCAACTATCTGGCTCGTTGGTGTGACAAGAGGAGGATAGCCAAGTTCTTCGCGCACACGGGGCATTTCGGCAAGCACTGCCTCGTATTTATCCAGTGCATTCTGTTCTTTTAATTGTGAGACAAGATTTGAGAGCATTCCGCCGGGTATCTGGTATACTAAAACATTTGTATCTATTCTTTCAGATATCGGGTCAAGGATGCCCCTGTATTTTTCTTTCATGTCCTCGAAATATTTCTTTATCTCTGTAAGAAGGATCAGGTCAAGACCAGTATCATAAGGAGTACCGCGAAGTGCCGCAACCATTGTTTCCGTGGGTGGCTGTGAAGTACCCCAGGCAAATGGCGAAAAAGCCGTATCCAGTACGTCAATTCCTGCCTGGCATGCGTAAAGATAGCTCATGGGGGCCATTCCGCTTGTGCAGTGGCTGTGCAGGTCAACAGGGATGCTTATTTCTTCTTTTAGCGCCTGGACAAGGTCAAAGGCGTTCTGGGGGGAAATAAGTCCTGCCATATCTTTTATGCACAGGGAATCACATCCCATTTCCTCAAGTTCTTTTGCCATCTTGACATATAATGGAATTGGATGAACAGGGCTGATCGTATAACAAACTGTTCCCTGAACATGAGCGCCGACACGCTTTGCGGTCTTTATGGAAACTTCCATGTTCCTTATATCGTTCACGGCATCGAATATCCTGAAAATATCAATGCCGCTTTCAGCAGCATGTTCCACGAATTTGACTACAATATCATCTGAATAATGCCTGTAACCTACAAGGTTCTGACCACGAAGGAGCATCTGGAGCGGTGTTTTCTTAATGGCCTTTTTAAGTGCGCGAAGCCTGTCCCATGGGTCTTCATTAAGATACCGGATCGATGAATCAAATGTCGCCCCGCCCCACACTTCAAGTGAAAAAAAGCCAACATCGTCCATCTTTTCGGCGATCGGGAGCATATCCCTTGTCCGCATGCGTGTGGCGATGAGGGATTGATGAGCGTCTCGGAGGGTTGTATCGGTTAGTTTTACTGGTGCCATGGTTTATGTGCGCTTAATTGGTTGCGGGGTTATTTAATTTATGGTATTTTTTTGCATATTGGAATGTATAAATGTCTTAAAGATTGTCTGAAAATTTGATGTATAGTAGATAGAGACCATTATAACGAACCAGAATCGTTATGAGCCTATATAGAGTTAAAAGAGTAATTTGCGCTCTTTGGTGGGATATAAAACAGTTTATCATCATGTTTTTTAAAGACACCTAAACTAATCAGTGTATTTAAAGTAACCTCAGCATGCAGCATATAATTTCCGTAAGATAAATTAGAGGTATTTAAGGTTAAATACCATGTACCTTCATGCTTTTTTCCGAGCATCGTTTTGTTTATTGATGATGTTTCTTGGGTATAATTTATTATTATACTATCAATATCTTTAAAAACAGTCTTATCATCCAATTTATACAAATTAATAAAATTTCTCCCTGATGTAATGCCTGTTTCTTTTATTGTAAATGTTAGAATATTATCTTTAATTTCCGATTGTGGGAATACATCAATAGAGTATGAACCTCCCAATAAATATACAGGAGATATAATGGATATTAAAAATATTGTTCCAATTATAATCTCGGCAATAATTAAATCAGATCTTTTTCTATTCTCTTTAATTACTCCTACTGATTTTTTTAAATCGTCCATCTTAAAACCGATTACCCGAAGAGAAGCCAAAATAGTTAGAATTATGTATGCAATAAAAATATAGATATAATATGGACTTTCAATTAAAGTAGGAGTCGACATAATTATAAGGAAAAGCAAAAAAATTGAAATTACTCCTATAAATACAAAATATATAATAAAAGAATGAAATATTGCATTGGTAATAGATATTTTACGTTGTTCTCCGCTTGCTGCAAATAACAAATATCCTTTCAATATCAAAAATGAGGAAATTAATACAAGTTCAATTATTAATCCAGACACAAAAGTAGAGACTAATGATTGAACAATATCGCTAAATCCGATGGTATTATTGTTGAAATAATCAGCTATTTTAAATAAAATAAATGACAATCCAGTTAGTATTGTTATTGCAAGAGTAATTTCATCAAAACTTCTGGTTTTTTCACTTTTTTCGTCCATATCACAATTCTCCTTCTGTGACATTTTAAAACACATCGTTAATATTTAATGCTTTCCTAAATATTAAAAACAGAACAATTCACAACTTTCGGCTCGTAAAAAAATATACAGACCGGCTCCTAGTGAGCTTTACTAGCCAGCTCCCTAACAACCCCCTTAATCTCTTCCATCCCCGCATCAGTCTTAAACGAGATCCCGGAAAAATGCGTCCGTGAAGCCTGAAAGCCTCTCTCCCTCAAAGCAGAAATAAGGTCAACCGTTGACATCGCAGTTATACCAAGTATTTTACACACTTTATGAATGTCGTAATGCATCGGTATATCAAGCTCGTCCCTGCATGTGGAGATGAGTTTATCAACACCTTTAAAATCCCGCTTTACAACCTCATCAATTACTTGATCGCAGAACTCCCTGTCATGCAGCCTGCCAAGCCACAAAGGTCCGGCAAGCGACGTCTTGTACCCGCACACAGGACATTTTTCTTCAATATGAACCGCAAGCCCGTACTTGCTTTCCCTCGAACCGCAATTGAAACAATGTGCGATAAATCCCATGTTATCCAGACACTTATCTGCCTCTACTATTCCTTTTTTTACCGATGCAAAAAGCCTGACATAATGCGCCGAAGCGTATGACAGTAAAGGCGTCATGGCCTTATCGTATTTTGCCAGAGTCCTTGCCACAGCGCCCATCAGGATCCTGACTCCCATCTCAGGATGATATTCTGTCTTAAGAGGGACTGCCGAATAGTTCCTGATGCCTGCTTTCTTGTGGGCGCCGCAAAGGGGCGCGGTGTCTGTGGCAGTAACGCAAAGCAGCCTCTTTGTTGAGTAACATGCTGCATCCAAAAACGGTGCAGGTGTTCCGAAAGGGTCAAGGTCTATGATGTCGAAGCTTCCATCCAGCATCACCACATTTGCGTTCCTTCTTAAAGCCGTGCAGTTCTTGAGGTTGTTAAGTTCGATGTTTCTTTTTATTAACTCAACGGATTTTTCTTCCCAGTCGCTCATTGTAGTATTAAGACCCACTTCATTTGCGATGCGAAGGCCGCGTATCCCTGACGCTGAGAGGGCGTCAAGATAAGTGTATTGCGGATCAGTTTTAGAAAAACATGCGATGGCAGCTACCGCCACATCCCTGTTAGTTTTCATTGCAGGATTATAGAATACTGCGACCGATGAAGGCGGGAAACTTGAATTTTCATCAGGCACGGGTACCTCGACATTTGTCGTGCCTTCGGTGATGATCTTTGTAAGCATGGAATGGCACATTTAGCTTGAATTGCTTATATAATGAATGGGTCGAGAAAAATCGCGGGATGGCACAAGGACTCCTCAGTCTGTCGATTTATGAACTTAATAATATTCACATAGTGTATTATTCACTTAGTGAATATTAATATTCCTTGCCAAAAAACCATGACATGTGCAAGAATTTATACCGTATCCCCCCAATATGAAAAACCATGAGAACGCTCTCAGATCTTGACAAAAAAATCCTCGCAAAGATCGCTCCTGAATTCCAGGGCGCCACAGGTCCCGCGCCCGGTCATGATTATAAATTCATCCTGCTTCCTGTTTCGCATAAGTTATCTGACTCCCCTGAAGACTTTGCGAACAGGGTCAACAGGTTAACTGATGATGAAATTATCTATCTAATTGATCTTATTAAGAAGGGCGATGAAGATGTGCGCTCGCTTGCAGAAGGGGACTATGATGCGCTTCTTGAAATGATCGAGAAGAGGCTGCCTGGGAGGGCAAAGGAATTGAAACAAAATATATAGAATATAAAATTACCAATAATAATTTAAACTATAAAAGCGCATAAGTGAAAATGATGGTGGAACAATTCAGCAAAAATATATCAGCTTTGGATTATCATTATCCAAAACTTAATCCTGCAGATTGGTCCGGAAGTTGTCTGGCTGAGGAAAGTACACTACACCAGCTTTCTCCATACATCGGAAAAATAAAGTCTATTTTTGCTAGAAAATTAATTACAACATATACAAAACCAGGAGATGTTGTTTTGGATCCGTTTGCAGGATCGGGAACAGTAACTCTGGAGTCATTAATAGCTGGGAGACATGTAATTGCAAATGATATTAATCCTTATGCACTCACCCTAATAAAAGCAAAATTGTTTCCTCCAGACTCTTTGGAAGAAGCGATTAATAATGCCAAATATTATATTTCTTTGAGTAAAAAAGAATGTGATGAGATTAATTTAGAGGATGTGCCGGATTGGGTACGGAAATTCTATCATCCCGACACACTAAAAGAAATTATCTCACTCAGTCAATTACTGAAGACAAAAAATGAACATTTTTTTCTAGCTTGTCTCATGGGGATTTTGCATCATCAACGCCCCGGCTTTTTGTCTTACCCTGCAAGTCATTTAGTACCCTATTTAAGGGCAAAAAAATATCCTTCAGAAAAATTTCCTGAGATGTATTTATACAGAGATGTAGAGTCAAGATTTATTAAAAAAATACACAGAGTTTATAAGCGATTTTCCAAATTAGATAATACTCTGCAGAGGGCATGTTTTGAAAAAAATGCTGAAGAACTGGTTCTGCAAGATAATAGTATTGATGCTATAATATCGAGCCCTCCATATATGAATGCCTTAGATTATGCTAGAGACAACAGGTTGAGATTATGGTTTTTGGGGGAAAATAATTATGAAAAATTTGACAATAAAAGTCCGCGAAACATTGAAAATTTTAAAATTTTAATGAAAAATGCAATGAAGAATTTATATCCGGCGTTAAAGATGAATTCTTATTGTGTGTTTGTTCTTGGAGATGTAAATAAATCCAAAAAATCTATTAATACGGCATTAGCTGTTATTGATATCGCAAATAGCATGGGTACCTTTGTTTGTGAGGAATTTGTTCAAGATGAAGTTCCCACTTTCAGAAGGGCAAGAAAAGAAGGGGCTTGTACAAAAAATGAGTGGATAGTTGTTATGAAAAAGGTGGGTAATGATTAGAAATCAAAAATTGCCGGCTTATAATCAATTTAAGGGGAAAAAATTAGGGGATTATGAATTGATTGAAGAAATTGGTAATGGAAAGATTGGAGTTGTTTATAAAGCTCATAGGAAAGATATAGATCATTATCGAGCCATTAAAATAATTCCAGATGAAAAATTGAGACCAAAATGGCAGCTTGAAATAATCAAAGTTGTAAAACTGGTGAGTATTCCACAAGTTGCGCAATATTATGATCATAAACCGGAGCAAATACTTGATGGAAAATCTTATGCTTGTATCTCATGGGAATATATTAAGGGAGATAATCTAAAAGACTTTGTGAAAAATAATCCAAAAGCGATAACACTTGAGGTTATATTGAATATTGCTGATCAATTACTTCAAGCATTTCGTGCAATGAAAGAAGAAGGTATTTCGCATAATGACCTGCATGAAGGAAACATTTTAATTTACTTTGATAAAAGAATGAGTAATCCTGAAATTCCAAGAATCAAGGTAACGGATTTTGGAATTGGAGGTTCACATGATGAATTAAAACCCAAAGATGATTACAGAGAATTAGCGCGCATATTGCATAACCTATTGGAATTAATAGACCCATCTGATTTGAGCGACGGAAAGGCTCTTTTTCTATATGATAAGTTAATTGAATTTATTCAAAAGAAGCTATTGGAAAAAAATCCTACTGAGGGAACTTTTGTCCAAAATCCTCCAGAATTATTAGAAATTTTGAAACAAATTCCAAACGAATACGGCTCTATAGCAGTTGCAAAATCCAATAAATTAAGTCATCCTTTTGATTATCTTAGATGCGAGCAAATAGGTAATTCTTTTGATTTGCTTCAATTATTATATTCTCAAAATTTTCCAGGATATGACGACCTCCTTAGAAGGAACAATACTATTTTAACTGGGCCAAGAGGTTGTGGGAAAACTACAATTTTTAGAAACTTGAGTTTGAAAACCCAACTAATGGCAGGAAATAAATCCGGGATTTCTGATAATTTTATAGGGATTTATTATCATTCCTACCACCTATATTTTGCATTTCCATATCTAAGGTCACAATTGAGTGATGAGAAAAGATTTGCAATAATACATTATTTCAATTTATCTATTTTGTATGAAATAATAGATTTATTGTTCATCGCTTCCGATTCTGAAAAATTTGGACGTTTAGTTAATGTCAATGAAATTAAAGAGTTTCAATTTTTTATTAAAGAATATTTGGATATGTATACATATCCTCCCGAAGGAGCTAATATTCTCAGGCATTTAATGTCTTTTATAGTGGGGGAGAAAAAAGCTTTGAGGGATTGGTTTGATAGAAAAAAGGGCGCTATTAAACCGTATTTCATACCAATGGATTTCATAAAAGAGATGACTTCTTTTTTACAGAAAAATCTAAAGCTCTTCAAAGATAAACCAATATATTATTTATTGGATGATTATTCCCTACCAACTGTATCAAAGCAACTACAAGAAACTTTGAATGATTTTATTTTATTCCCTAGTGACAGTTCAGAGCATTTCTTTAAGATTTCAACTGAAAGCATTGTCACTTTTTACCCTATAAATTCCAAAAATAAACCAATGACTGAAACTAGAGAATATGTTGTAGTTGATTTGGGTGATTATTTCCTAAAAGAAGATTCATCTAAAATTGAAACGTTTATATCAGAGGTCATTAATAACAGATTGAAATATTCAGAAAAAATAGATCCAAAATATAATGATATTAGATTGATCTTAGGGGATAATCCATACGAATCATATAATGAACTTGCCCGCCAGATTCGAAATGAAAAAAATGAAAACCAAGATGGCAAAAAAAGAAGAGTCTTGTATTATGGGTGGAAAACAGTTGTTGACTTATGTTCGGGGGATATAGCAAATATTTTAGAACTAATTAAAAAAATGTTTGCGATGGTGGGAGAAAGTAATTTTTCAGATCCTAATGGAGTAATAATTCCTTTGAGTTATCGAGACGATGATAAAATTAAAGCTATTCATATACAGGATAGGGCCATTAGAGAAGCTGGAAATGAATTTCTTCAAAAAATAGGAGCAATTCCAGAGGATCAATATGGCCCTAAACTTAAGAAAATTGTTGAAGCATTTGGTCGCATATCTCACTGGTATCTATTAAATGAAAATTCTAAAAATTTAGAAGGAAATCCCCCTCATCAGGCATTCAGGATTGAAATGCAGAAAGCTCCAGAGTTGGATGACGTTTCAAAAAATATCTATGAAAACCTAATCAAATATGGAATATTCCTCAGGGATATAAGAGGTAAGAGTCAAAGAGGTAATGTCGTAGATAGACTTTATCTTCGTAGGATTTTGATACCTACATTTAAGTTGACTCCAAATAAAAGGGATTCCATACGATTAGGGGAGGATGAATTCTTATTACTATTGAACAAACCTGAAATATTTGAAGACATGCCTACTTTAAAAAAACATGCAAAAAAAGCAAAATCTTTGCTTGATGAGAAGCAAATGAGGATTACTGATGAATGAATTACTTATTTCAAGTTATTTTCCAAAAATAAAATCCTTTGATATTTCAATATTACCAAAAGATTCTATCTATATAGGAATCGCTGGATTTGAAGATAGATGTTTTACATTTCTTGAAGAATGCAATAATTATAATTTGAAATTCAACAGAGTCATTGGGATAAAATATGAGCCTTTCGATCCAAAGAATAAAGTCGATGAATTTGAAAAATTAGCAATCAAGGCAACCAATAAAAGCAAAGTAGATTGGATGACTTATAATCGTCATAATCCTGAAGATTTTTCTAATTCTATTGAAATGATGGAAAAACTAATCGGTTCTGCAGAAAATGTGGTCATTGATATCTCTGGAATGTCGAAATTTTTAATAGTAATATTGCTATATGGACTTAGAACTTATCCTGGAAATATTTATGTCATATATTGTGAAGCAAAAATCTATTACCCAAAACAAGAAGACTGTCCATCTATAAAAGAAAAACTTCCCGAAGAAACCCCTTCATTTCTCACTACTAATGTATATAAAATTGTCACTACAACTGAATTATCGAGCATTTCTATGCAGGGGTATCCAATATTGATTATTGCTTTTCCCACTTTTAATTACAAAGAGATGTATGCATTATTGAATGAAATCACCCCCCAATACCTATTTAAAATTGATGGAATCCCAAGAGAGGAACATAACAAATGGAGGTTGGAAGCTATACGCTGGATAAATGGAAAAATATATAGTGATTTTGTTCCAAGAATTCGCATAGATGAAAAGGAATCCAGTACTTTTAACTATATTCAAACAATCGAAGTCCTAAATGATATATATATTAATTCTCAATATAAATATACACATAAATGCATTATTGCCCCAACTGGTAGCAAACTTCAAACATTGGGGGTTTTATTTTTTAAACAAATGTACCCGGAAATACAGTTGGTATATCCTGTAACTGCAAAGTTTTCAGAAGAATATACCAAAGGATGCGAAAAAATTTGGTATATTGAGTTTAAAAACTTTTCTAAGTTTATGAACAAAATTGAAATTTTTAGAAAAATAGGATTAAAGCAATTAGAAAATGTTTTGCGTGAACAGGATGAGATTTATTGTGGAAGTAGTGAGAAGGAATAGATAAAAAATAAAAGTGGTCTAACACACCGGTATCTTTCCGTATGCCAGTTCCATGCAGAACTCCTGTATATTCGAAAGTTCCCTGTCAATAACCTCATTAACTTCTTTCTCAACGCTCTCAAGTGAGCCCCGCGCCATAATAACCTGCGCCGCCGCTATCTTTGGCTGGTCTATGGGTTCACCTATCTGGCTTAAAAGCCATACATAGACCTCTTTAATGTCAGGGACATTGACATATATTTCATTTGCGATCCTGTGGCTAAGTACGTTGTAGATCTTTCCCACATGGCTTACAGGGTTTTTCCCGGCTGCGGCTTCACTGCTTACCGGTCGGTTGAGCGGGATGATACCATTCACACGATTCCCGCGCCCAACCTGTCCTGAATCCGCATCCTCAGCAGAAGTTCCCGTAACTGTGAGATATATCCCGCCCATACCACGCCCTTTCCTGTCAAGAGTGTTAAGGAAGATCGAAGGTTTAAACTCTGACTTTTCTATAACAAAACTTCTTATCTCTTCCTGCAACTCATCCTTTTTCCTAAAATACTCGCTTTCTGATCCGATGAACCTGTCGATTAAAGGGTCTGCGATCGTCAGAATTATATTATTCATTTCACGCAATCCCATTACCTTGATATCCTCGCCAGATTCAGGAAATCGGTTTTTAAAATCTTTTGAGTTCAAATATCGCTCAGTATCAAGCACCAGTGTCTCTGTGGGCGTCATGGGCGCATATCCGACAGCAGCCGAGGTATCATTCGCGCCCAGAATCGAATCTTTTCTCTTAAATATATCGGTAAGTTCAGCTGAACCCCTGGCAAGCTCAACCTGATAATGTATAGAATCAGTATTCACAAAGCGTAGGTTTTCGTTTATCCATTGTTTTGCGGCATCTATCGCTATTGAATTGACGTCTACAGTTTCGCCTTCCACTTCAAAAGTAGCCCTGTCCCCAAAAATGATGCGCATAGGCTTGAGGATCACTCCACCTTCGAATTTTGTTTTGACTTCACCTGCAACAAGCATACCCTTATCGATATTGTGATGCATGATCACGCCGAACCTATCGAGGTATTCCCTGCATAGATTGACCGAAACCTGGTTCATTATGGAATCGCAAATATAATCAGGATGTCCAAGTCCTTTTCGTTCTACTACTTCGACATTGCGTTCGGTTATCGGCGTTGCCCCCAGTTCTTCTATTTCTATATTTCGCATTTCATCACCCCATAACTGTGCGAATTTTTAATTTTTCACATAGTTGTTATCGTTGTTGATCCAGATATTTCTGAGTCAATTTCGCATAATTAATGTGAGTTCTTTCAATAATTTTAAGATCATCATCAGTAACCATTCGCAGATGTTTGCATGGCACGCCCACCACCACACTGCGGGCTGGTATCTTATGACCCGGCGGAACTAATGCCCCGGCTCCGATGATAGCAGACTCCCCGATCTGTGCGCCATGAAGTATTGTTGCATTCATCCCGATAAGGGCATTGTTTTCGACAAGCTGTCCATGCATAATGCATCCATGACCAATTATGACCCCATCTCCTATCCTGACTTCTCTTTCATCAGAATGCACAACCGCATTATCCTGGATACTGCAATTCTTACCGATACTGATCCTGGCCCTGTCTGCTCTAATTACTGTATTGAACCATATGCTTGATCCCTCACCTATTGATACATCCCCTATTATGCAGGCAGTATCTGCGATAAAGGCATTTTTGGCAATAACGGGTTCTTTATCCTCAAACTTGTATAACATATTCAAATTGCGTTTCCCTTTGTGAAACTTCCCATTATAACAAGAACCTGTTTGCATAAATAGATTATCAGAAAAATGTATTTGTGGGATTGATTTTGAATTTGTGCATAACTATAAATAGAAACATATAACTAGTAGTAGTTAAACTTGTCTTTTTATAGGCTAGTTGGCAAAGTGGTAAATATGGATAACAATCAATTGGACATGAAAAGTCTGCGCAGCTATGGATTTCACGGTGCACTTGGGCTGCTGATGGGAATTGGTGCGGGATATATTTTTTTTATGATCGTTTTAAGATCGGTTATTTCCTCACAGTTAATAAGAGTTTCATTTGCATTTCTAATAATTTATGGCCTCTTTGGCCTCTATGCCGGGTATATTTTCACGGGACAAAGAAAAATAACGGTGATTTCAAGAACATCCATAGCCGGGATCGTTGGAGGACTTGTCACAGCCTTTCTTTTAGTAAACAGATTTAATTCTATGTACGGTCTATTTGATTATCTATTTATTTCGCTGGTTTTTGCGGGTCCCATCTTAGGTTTTCCAAAGATAAAGAACATGGTTATAATGACAATTTCATGTTCTTCAGGCGCAGCCTTGGGTTATGGTGTAAATACTTATACTCAAGACATTGTCGTTTATCTTAAATCTTTTTGGACGCAGGGTTATTTATATGCACTTTTTATTAGTATCATTTTTCCAATGCTTACAATAGGGATAGCTGGCGCTTTAATAGCTATTGGAATGTATTTTACTGAAGGAACATCCTATACTGCAAAGGAAATTCCATGGTTCTTAAAGATAATCAGGGTTGCAGGAATAGTCCTGACTTTCATTATGCTGTTCTTTTCGACAGTACTGTTTTTAGAATATAATAACTATTCAGATATGATATATATAAGATAAACCAGCCAATACTGGGTGTTTTGGATGGAAACTGGAACAAAAAAGAGACGATCGTATTAGCACAGCGTTAACTTCTACGGGTGTCTGGCATAATCTGAGCCTATTTATGCCCTTTTTTCTTTAATATACTTCTCACAAACCTCAAGATCCCCCGGCGCATTAACATTTAGCGCCAGTTCCTCTTCTTCCAGGATAAGATTATAATCCTCTTGCTCTTTTTCGATCATTCCGGCATCAAGTATGTTTATCCCGCAGGGAACAATAAAATCATCGTTCTTATGAAAAACAGTATCAGGCCTTAATCCAAGCTTCGTAAACACATCAAGCTTCATGTAAACCGAAAGCGCTGGTGTGTTTACCTCTTCATATCTATCTATTATCCTGTCTATGAGACCGGACGTGACTAGAGGAAGGTCAGCCATCATAATGAATACGCTCCCGGTGATGCCTGCGTCCTTGATGGCGCCGATCATGTCATGAACAAAACCCACCCCTTCTGTGTGAATTATTTCTAATGTGTCATGTTTTTTCTTAAAATCAATAAGCCAATCATTAGTTATCCTAACTCGCGGTGAAGTTGCGACAAAAATACTGTCTATGTTATTTGAACCAAGAAGGGCATCTAGAACATAATGTATCAGCGGTTTCCCGCTTAGCAGAGTAAGTGGTTTTTCATCCTTTCCCAGGCGCTTTCCCATCCCACCTGCCATTACAAGAGCATCCATCCGACACCTCCTAAATAAAGAAGTGCTGCAAGGCGCCCAATTTCATTAGCAGCGCCCACGATATCCCCGCTCACACCCCCAAAATGGCGGTTGGCAGTATTAAGGACAAGAAGTCCTGCCAGTTGCGATATAATGAAAGCTTCGATACCCAGGTATCCAAGAACAATATAACATACTGATGCCGAAAAAATGGTTCCTATGATCAAGTCGGATCTCTTTGTATTATCAACAGTCATAGCCCCGAAACCTTCGTGGATCCGTCGCCCGAAGGCAGCTACCGTAACCATGGACTGTTTGGCGCTTGTTTCTGCCACAATCAATGCAAAAGGGAGAAGGAGATATACATTTGTTTCTTGGATCGATACGAGTGATACAAAAAGACCAAGGATGGATATCAAGCAAAAAACAATACCTCCGGTTCCGACAGCGGTATCCCGCATAGCTGCAATCTTTTTCTCTTTTGTACCATGCGCTGCTATGCCATCCCCGAAATCTGCCAGCCCGTCAATATGATTAATTCCTGTGAAATAGTAAATCGAGATGATGAGAATCAGTGCGAGCATTATTGGAGAGAATATCAGTGATGAAGCTAATGCGATCACTGCAAGAATGATCCCAATTACAGCGCCCACTACCGGGAAAAGGTAGATGTGCTTCATAAGGTTTTCGATGCCTTCCATACTTATACCCACGGGTATCGTAGAAAGAAAACCAAAACCATTGCGCACAGCTGACAGGAACTTTCTCATCCCGCAAAACCGACCTTTGAGACTTTGACCCTTTTTGGCTTAGTAGCCTTCTTTTTGAGTTTCTTGACTGGTTTATCGCCGTCGCTTTTTCCTCTTGAATACATGTTTGCTGAAGCGCCGCCAATGAGGCCGGCTATCACATCGTCCATGAAAGGCCCAAGTGTTGACAGGATTCCGGGTTTTAATTTATCAAATCTCACATATTCAAAAATCCCCTTGTCGCCACTTATGTATTTTGCAATGCTCATCCCGATCACTTCATCCACGATCAGGAAAGTGAGGTCTTTATTGAAAGTCTCTTTAGTCATGCCAGGGAGCTCGCCCTTCTCTCCGGCTTTTTCAAGAAGCATGCCTGCATATAGAAGAATGCTCAGGTTAGGATCTGAGAGGGCATGCAACATTTCTCTCTTGAAAACTTTCTCTGCGATTTCCTGCGTTTCTACTCCCGGATGAGGTACATAAAGTTCCATAGCGGAGCTAACCAGAACTTCTTCGGAAAGCCCTGCTTCTTCAAGGACTTTCATTATGGATATGGTATTAGATTCATCCAGCTTTTCAGGCTGGTTCTCTTTCTTTTTTTCTTTTTTTATATTGGACAATTTCATACTATCATCAGCGGTTCCATTTATTAAAACTTACAATTAACTCATCGAAATCCAAACGATCTCACGCTACTGGAGTTAGTTTCAGTTCATATCAGTTCAGTGCTCATTCTCAATATCCTGCAATAAACATTATCCCGAAAACGATGAACATTACAGCTGCGCCCAGCTTGATCTTTGACAGCGGCATTATCTCACAAAGCTTCTTGCCAGCAACGATCCCAAGAAGGCTTATCAATACAAGAGCAAGGACAGCCCCAAGGAAAACAACATAAGGAGAATCATATTTCGCCGAAAGTGTGATCGCTGTAAGCTGCGTCTTATCTCCCATTTCTGCCAGTGCTATCATGCTGAAAGTGGAAATGAATGGATTGAGGATGCGTGGATTTTCGTCCTCCTCACAATCTTTCTTTGAGAGTAACATCCAGATCCCAAAGACCACAAACATAATTCCAGCAATAATCTTTATAATGTCTTCCGGAATTATCTTTAATAATCCTTCGCCCACTAATACTCCAAGCCCTGTAACAAGGACAAAAGCGAGTACAACGCCTAAGAATACTTTTTTTCGATCGTATCTTGCGGATAATGCAATTACTGTGAGCTGTGTTTTATCGCCAAGTTCAGCCATGGCGATAAGTGCGAATGTTGATATAAAGGGAGTAATGTCCATAAAATTCGTTCCTTTTGTTGAATAAATATTGGTGAATGGGGAGAATGAATGGGAAATATGATGGCTTATAAGGGATTATCTTTAATAAATAACCTCTCCCATCATGAGGGGTAATATTCCTTTTTAACTTAGAGCTAATGAACCCAAAAAAATGGAGAAGATGAAATAAATCATCTTCTAATTCTACTGTTCTTTAACATTAAGGCAATCATTGCTATTGTTAATACAGCAATTATTGCTCCAAATCCTGAAGATTTTGCCGTTGGCGCCAAGGTCGCTGTTGTCGTCACTGTTATTTCAGGTTTGACCGTTTGCGTTGGCACTTCTGTTCTCTGTGATACTGGTGTAGCTGTAGCCACCGGGGTCACTGTTGGCGATGACGTTATCGTTGTTATCGAGGTGTCATAACCTGACTGGTATGTGCCGCCGCTGCTGCTTCCTCCTCCACTATATATTGGTTTTGTTCCAATCAATGCGAATGTACTAAAGTGGGAGATATTCGCTATTATATAATGTTGGGCCGTATTAAGCTCAACCGTATGCATAACTTCCCAACTATTTAAAGTGGTGTTAAAGTAGCGGACAGTCAAGGTATTCTCATCGACGCCGCCTGGAAGAGAATAGTTAATTCTTATCTGAATAGGCGGATCAAACCTGGCGCCTTCGGGTGTTAATTCAATGGCGTATCCTGTTACGTCATCGTTGACTGACAATTTTAGAGTGACATTCGTTGTAAGAATAACACTTGTATTAATTGATATATTTGTCAGTGAATTTCCAAATGCATCAACAGCTACTGTTCCATTTGGAATTGTTATTGTTACGTTCCCTGACGATGGGATGATCGTCGTATTTACTTTACCTGTAGACGGGTCAATCGGCAGTGGAACTATGGTTTCCAGACTCATTGAAAGCGGCAGGTAATCAATATTGTCCCTTTCGAGAACATATTCTGAATCGCATATCCCATCGGGATCAGCATCTTTGCAGGTCTGGCCAAAGCCAGTACCGTTTGGATTTGCCCAGAAGTTTCCACCCTGGTATGAGCCGCCGATGATATTAGTACCCGATGTCTTGTTGATATTCCAGATATTTACGGAGTTTTCTATATACAAATTGTTAGTGTTGTTAAAAATGTTGTTATAAATGCTGTTATTGCCGGACGAGTAAATATCGATGCCGTCATCGTTGTTTGAGTTCACATTGTTGCCGTTTAGCGTGTTGTCGCTGGAATAGTCCATATATATGCCATCGTAGTTGTTCGAGGCATTGTTGCCGTTCAACGTGTTGTTATTGGAATCGTACAGATATATCCCGTTGTTGTTCGAGTTAACATTGTTGCCGCTCAGCGTGTTGTTGCCGGAATCAAACAAAACGATGCCGTCATCGTTGTTTGAAACGGTTACATTTTGTATTTTAGATATTGTGGTGTTCCATAAGAGTATTCCGACATCGTTTTTTAATAATTCTATATCTTTTATGGTGACATTTAGACAGCTTATGCAGTAGAAGAGTCCTGCATTAGTCGAAGAATCATAAACAGTATTTTTTGCATTTATAACATAATATATTGGCTTACCATCTACAGTATTGCTGTAGTCGATCTGGTTGTTAAAATCCGAATCTGACCATCCGAATAAACCAAAATTAAATGTGTTTTCCGTCATTGTGTTGTTAAATAGCATATTGGTGCCTGAATCATACAAATCGATGCCATCGTGGTTGTTCGAGTTCACAATGTTGCCCAGGAGTATGTTGTTGCCTGAATAGCCCAGATAAATGCCGTCGTCTTGGTTCAAGTTTACATTGTTGTTACTCAGAGTGTTGTTGTTTGAATCGTACAAATCGATGCCATCGTAGTTGTTCGAGTTCACATTGTTGCCGATCAGGGTGTTGTTGCTGGAATATTCCAGATATATGCCGTCGCCGTCGTTCGAATTCACATTGTTGCCGCTCAGCATGTTGTTGCCGGACTCCAACACAAAGATGCCGTCACCGTTGTTTGAAACGGTTACGTTTTGTATTTTTGAACTGGTAGTGTTCCATAAGAATATTCCGATATCATTCTTTAATAATTCCAGGTCTTTTATGGTGACATTTAGACAGCTTATGCAGTAGAAAAGTCCTGCATTGGTCGAAGAATCATAACTAGTGTTGTTTGCATTTATAACGAAATATATTGGCTTACCATCTACAGAATTGCTGTAGTCAATCTGGTTGTTAAAATCTGAATCTGACCATCCGTATAAACCAAAATTAAATGAATTTCCCGTCATTGTGTTGTTAAAGAGCATATTGTTACTGGAAGAATCCAGATATATGCCGTAAGTGTTATTCGAGGCATTGTTGCCGTTCAGCGTACTGTTGGTGGAACTTAACAAAACGATGCCGTCATAGTTGTTTGAAGCATTGTTGCCGCTCAGCATGCTGTTGGTTAAAGCCAACAAAACAATTCCTTCATAGTTGTTCGAGGCATTGTTGCCGCTTAGCGTGTTGTTTCCGGACTCCAACAAAACGATGCCGTCATAGTTGTTTGAGGCATTGTTGCCGCTCAACGTGTTGTTTCCGGACTCTAAAGAAAAGATGCCGACGTCGTTGTTCGAATTCACATTGTTGTCTCTGAGCGTATTATTGCCCGACTTTAGAAAAACGATGCCTTCATAGTTGTTCGAAACGGTTACGTTTTGAATTATAGATTGTGTGGTGTTCCAGAAGAGTATTCCTACATCGTTTTTTATTACTTCAATGTCGTTTATGGTGACATTTAGACAGCTTATGCAGTAGAAGAGTCCTGCATTCGTCGAAGAATCATAAACAGTATTGTTTGCATTTATAACGTAATATATTGGCTTGCCATCAACAGTATTGCTGTAGTCAATCTGATTGTTAAAATCTGAATCTGACCATCCGTTTAAACCAAAATTATATGGATTTTCTGTCAAAATGTTGTTAAAGAGCATGTTGTTGCTGGAAGCTTCCATATATATGCCGTAGGTGTTATTCGTGGCGTTGTTGCCTCTTAGCGTGTTGTTACTGGAATAGTCCAGATATATGCCGTCGTATTCGTTCGAATTCACATTGTTGCCGCTCAGCGTGTTGTTTCCGGACTCCCACAAAACGATGCCTTCAAAGTTGTTTGAAACGGTTACGTTTTGTATTTTTGAGTTTGTGGTGTTCCAGAATAATATTCCGACATCGTTTTTTATTACATTTATGTCGTTTATGGTGACATTTAGACAGCTTATGCAGTAGAAAAGTCCTGCATTGGTCGAAGAATCATAAACAGTGTTGTTTGAATTTATAACGTAATATATTGGCTTACCATCTACTGTATTGCTGTAGTCAACCTGGTTGTTATAATCTGAATCTGACCATCCGTATAAACCAAAATTAAATGAATTTTCCATCAATGTGTTATTAAAGAGCATGTTATTGGTGGAATAGTACAGATATATTCCGTAGGTATTATTCAAGGCATTGTTGCCGTTCAGCGTGTTGTTACTTGACAAATACAATTCAATGCCGTCATCGTTGTTCGAATTCACATTGTTGCCGCTCAATGTGTTGTTATTTGAATAATACAAATATATGCCGTCCCCTCCCCCGTTGTTCGAGGCATTGTTGCCGCTTAGCGTGTTGTTATTGGAATCGTACAGATATATGCCGTCGTAAAAGGATCTGACATTTGTATTCTTTACCGTGACTCCACTTCTTCCTGAAAGATAAATCCCGTACCCTGAGTTGCTTCCTGTTATTGTATGACCATTGCCGTCAAGGGTTATGCTGTCGCTATCTATTTCTATTGTTTTGGTTAAATCAGTTGTCAGCGTGCAGGTCTTCGATACTGCATTCCATGTACCTATAGAGGTGCAGTCTCCGCCTGTTGCATCGTCGTTGATGAACCAGCCTGTTTGTACCGGTATCCTCACTGCCGCCTTTTCTATACTCTTGACAGGAAGCAGGCTTTTGGTTCTTGGTGTGCGCCCATAGCGAGATTCAACTTTCAATCCTTTTGATGTTAACTCTCCTGTGACATTTCCAAACTGCATGCCTAAATCCCGATTAGAGGATATCCCTGCATCCATGTGATGCTTAATAAAACTATTATTAATATCACTATGCGACGATATATTCCTGTCTGACAGCGCCTCTGCCCCGCACGCCATCAACAATATCAGCGTCGTTATTCCAACCGCTATTCTGAGGGCACGCCCTCCACACATTTTATTACTAACCATTCTTTATCACCACTCAAAAATTCCCACAACCGTTTTTTGAACAATTGCATCCTAATTATTAAATCGTGAAGGTATTAATTCTTTTGGTTACCGAAAATGTATATAAATTAGAACTGTTTATACGTTACCAAAAAAATATCCAGCCCTGAAGACTATTTATGTCTCTCAAACTGCAATAAATAAAGATCCGGCCTCGGAGTTTTTCCTTCGCCCCGTGCGAATTCAGGGTAACAGCGCTGGCACAGAGTTCGCCAGTTAAGAGAAGCCACGATCGAACTTCCGGGTACAAGGCGTCCAAAAGTCACGGTTGGCCTGACATCCAGGTTTGCCGCCATTTCTTTAAGAAGCGCTATCAGCTGCGGCTCAAAAATCTCAAGATCATCCGCCTCCAACCCGCGCATGTTCGCTGTGATCCCGGCGCATCCGCATGGAAGGGCAAACAGGTCAAGTTCTATCAAAAGTATTGGTCTGCCTATCAGTTTTCGAATCTTTTCTTCAAATCCGGCCCTGTTCTTTAAAAGTTCTGTCGTGATCATGTTTTCACCGAATACGTTTCCCATGGCTGGAACTTTTCTATATCTGTCCCGCCGTTTGAATATACCTGCGTTACTTTCTTTGTTAGATTCTTACAATAACCGCACTTGTTGCATACTTTCTTGCAGTTCATCCACTGTTTTTCAAGGACGCCGTCAAGGCTTTTATTAGGAATATAGAAAAGGTCTTTCAGATCCTTGGGACAATCCAGGATATCCATGAGATTTCCTTCATAGCTTTCACCATAGTATGCATTAACACAATTAAGGATCCAATCCACAAAGTGTGTCCTCCCGCCTATTTTGTAAACATCGGTAATATCCTTATAAAGCTTGATATCCTCAGGTCGTATCCACGGGGATTTTATGATCTGTTCTGGCGCTTCGATCCTTAACTCAAGACATTTCAAGTAATAATAATCATCAAGCACATTGGGTCTTGGCTCCGGACCGAAAGCATGGGAGAAGAAATTAAAATGCGCATACCTGAAAGGACAGCGGTAAAGGCACCCTTCATTGATAAGAAGCTTTAGTTCACAATCCACTGAATCCCTTATTGCATGAAGCACATCGAAGTGACGATTCACATTCGAATCTATGACAATTGAACTTGCACCCAGGTCCTGGAAGAATTCAGCCTTCTGGGGTGAATCTACGAAAGCAAGCACCGAAACCACAACATCAACGTCAAAATTATTTGAAATTGTCTCCACGAGATATGGATCAGCAACAACAATTGAGTCAATCCCGATGTCCACCAGTTTTTCGATATACCAATTGTTTATCCTGTAGCCTTCAGGAGTGAGCTGGCGTCCGCCCATGCAGCTTGAATTAAGCACAAGTTCCATCTTCACGCCATTCTTATGGGCAAAATCAGTCTGTTCCTTTATATCTTCTACCTGGGGAGAGGCAAGGTTGCTTCTTCCAGTACCGATATAATCAGGCGAGCCTGCCATGAAAATAGAGTATATCTTCTCCTTTGCGGTCATTAACTCTTTGAGGCTGTTGATATCTCCCGGTGATGGGACGAAAAGCTTCATGTTTTTCCCTGTTAGTTCCAATCAGGATAAATGTTTTGCAGGTTCTATTTTTTCAAAATAATGATTTTCAAATGCTGATCTGCCTTTTCAATTTTCAAGATCTCATGATGATGCGATTTACACCATCCGGAGATAGTTTCTTTTGCAGTGGCGTCGTCCGTTATTACTTCCAGTTTTTCTCCGCATGGCATTGATTCCAGTTTTTTCTTTGTATAAAATAACACAAAGGGGCATACTTTTCCTTGAAGGTCCAGACATTCCATGATCAACCATTATGAATGCCAGGTATATTTAACTTTTATTAAGCGAAAAGGCTCATATATCAGATTAAATAATAATGGTTCTAATGATTGATATATCTTTTTTATATGGAGTTGAAGAAACCGTCGGATTACACGTTATCCTCTCTAATATTTTTTGGTGGGTCTCATTTTTCCTGGTCATATCGGCATACAGGAACCGACATATCTGGAATGTGGGTGGATTGGTATGGGCTTGCTTATTTATGACTTTTTTCTTTTTCGGCTTACGTGAACTGGGACACCTGACTAATTCGCCGACTTTAGGATCTGTAAGATATATCTTCGGCATTTGGTCTGCAATATTTATGACTTTTGCCATGATCTTCATATTTATGAAACTATATATGAGAAAAACGATTTCCCGGTCAATGAGTTATCTCCCTTTTGCGTTGATGTTCCTGTTTCCGATAATCTTCATAAGCCTCATTTTCTCCGGGACAAAAATAAATGATAATGAATTTATAATGCATAACGTAGAAAATATTGTATGGATCATAGGGAGTTCAATTACCATCTATACGACATATTTGCTTGGAATGAAATCAACAGGAGGTTTTATTAATTTCTATATGTTATTCCATTTCGCAGCTATCTTTGCCATTTTATGGAAATTCCTGGGATTGATAGGTAATATCAGTTGTCCGGTCCCTTATTCCATACGTGAGATCCTGGAGACATTGTTCGGTGTGTTTGCAATATCGTCCATGATCGTCCTGAGAAAAATGTTGATGAAGTTATCCAAAAAAATATCCTGATTTAGATATGACCACTAAAGCTGAATTATATTTATTTGCACTTTCAGAATTGGAAAATTCTACCGGGGATATCATGAGCACAGCTATCATAACGGATGACGGGCTAATCATGGCATGCACAAGATCAGATATGACGCAAAAGGAAATATTTGCGGCTTACGGAGCAGCTACATTCAAACGTGCTGGTGAGACCATGGAAGAACTTTCAGGTGAGAATATCGATATGCTATTATATGAATCAAAGAATCACATGGTAGTGACTGTACGAGCCGGCGAGCATGCCCTCCTTATCGCATTGACTGGTAAGAATGTCCAGATGGGGCTTGTAATTATGAATGTGCAAAAAACTGCTCAAAAGATAATGGAATTATGACACGGACTCTTGCCCGGGCTAAATTGTGGCTGGTAAACGACAAAGATAAGCCGATCATCGGGGAGGGAAAAGCGGCTCTTTTAAAAGCGATAAATGATGAGGGGTCGTTAAATAAGGCATGCACGAAAATGGGAATATCATATAAACATGCATGGCTCCTTCTCAAAGAGATAGAAGAAACAATCGGGGAACCTATAATTATAAAAAAACGGGGCGGCAAAGACCAGGGTACTTCCCTTACACAGAAATCAATTTCCTTACTTGAAGAGTATAATAATTACCAGAATATACTGACAGAAACCATCTATGATAAAACTTTCTGGGAGGTGATAGGCATGAAAATATCAGCAAGGAACCAGATGAAGGGAAAGGTGCTCGAAGTCGAGAAGGAAGGTCTCATTGCAAAAGTAAAGATAGCGATAGAACCCACGATCATAACAGCTGTAATTACAAAAGAGGCTGCAGATTCTCTCGCCCTTAAGAAAAACGATACAGTAGCAGCGATCGTGAAAGCCACCGAAGTTATGATCGGGAAAGAGTGACTTATGTAACTTTTTTTTCACTCAATTTTGACAGGATCGACAGGATTCACAGGATATGCAATTGGGTATCCTGTCGATCCTGTTAATCCTGTCTTGAATTTTTATTTTCTTGAAAAGAATTGAGCAAATAGAATTATCCGACTTTTTCGAAACTTTTATTAATATGCGTTATGTTTGAGTGAACATAAGGCGATAATATTATGAAGAATCTATTTGCAAAGATATTATTTGTTTCGGTTTTAATATCACTTTTTGCTGGCTGCGTCCAGCAGGCTCCAGAGAATATAGCAACTCCAACATCAACTCCAACAAACACCCCAACAACAACTGCGTCTTCACCTGCGGATATGCGTTTGGCTACGACCACTTCCACATGCGATACAGGGCTGCTGGATGTATTTAACAAAAAGTTCGAGCAAGAAAATAATGTAAAAATCTCAACGATATGCGAGGGCACAGGGAAGGCAATTGCCACTGGAGAGCTTGGTGCAGCAGACGTATTAATGGTCCATGCAGTACAGGCTGAATTGAAAGCTGTAGCTAACGGAAGTTTCATTAATCGCACTTATATGATGTACAATTATTTCGTGATCATCGGACCTGAGAACGATCCCGCAGGGATAAAGAATGCAAGCAATGCTACAGATGCCTTCTCAAGAATATCCTCAAAGCAGTCACCGTTCGTTTCAAGAGGCGACAATTCCGGCACACATATTATGGAATTATCGATATGGAAAGCCGCTAACATCACCACGGCAGGAACATGGTACCAGTCAGTAGGAAAAGGCATGGGAGATACGATCACAACTGCCGATATCAAGAATGGTTATACACTCTCAGACAGGGGAACATACCTTGCAATGAAAGATAAAATAAAACTGAGGATCCTTTTCGAATCGGATCAGAAGTATCTTTTCAATCCCTATCATGTCATGGCTGTGAATCCTGCCAAATTCCCGAATGTGAAATACGACCTTGCAATGAAATACATTAGCTATGCGACATCTTCGCAGGGACAGGACATCATACGAAATTATGGCAAGGATAAATTTGGAGAAGCGCTTTTCGTGCCTGAAGAAGATGCGGGCAACGTAACCAGTTCATGAATATAATTCTAAGAGATGATTGATTTGAATCAAACCGCCCCACGTGTTTGCATCCATTCAGATTACGGCAATCCTTTTAAAGAAAATCCAGGAAAGGAAATCTCTCTAGATGATGTCTTAAAAAAAATCACTGATCCCTATCTTCTTTTTCAGATAGAGCAGGTGAGTTCATTCCACGGATACCTCAGCACCGGCGCATTCATCGGCATCCAGATGCTCAACATCGCAAATAGGTTGCTGGATGCTGATCCTGGAGAGCAATTGTACGTCACCTGTGAAACTTATAGCTGCCTTCCTGATCCGTTCCAGATTCTTGCCGGATGCACTATCGGGAACAAGAAACTGAAGATAAGGGATTTTGGCAAGATGGCTGTCCTTGTCAACAAGAGGGCAAAAGATGATCAGACGCTTGTCAGAAGCGTCAGGATAGTGCTTGATCCTGCAAAAACAGCGCAATATCCCAGATTTCATGATTGGTACATGAATACTGGGAAAGTTCCCCATGAAGAGGCTATCTCCATCCTGATCGATGCCGGGGAAAGTGTGTACTCATATAAATTCATGGAAATTGAATTGCCGAAAAAACCAGAAAAACGCATAGCTCTTTGCATCAATTGCGGTGAGAGTTTCGGTGTGAAAAACGATGGGGCAAAGTGCCTGGAATGTATGGAAAAGATTGGAGTATTAAAGGAGTAACATATGAAAGAGGTAATATTTCAGACAAAAGAAGATAAAACTGTATCTTCCGGAAAAGTGTATAGGATGTTCAACATGTACGATGATCTGCCCAAAAGAGGATATGTTGATAGGTTCTGTGGGAGCGGTTGCTCGGGGGCTAATCAACAAGGACTTTCTCCAGAAAGGAGGAGGGGGTTGTATACTATGCGGCATGTGCTCAAAGGTATGTCCGGTAGGTGCACTTGAAGTAAGAAAAGCGGGTAAGTCGGAGATGGATGACTCTTATCTATATGGCTCATTGAAGCCCACTTTGGTCAAAGAAAATTGCATACACTGCGGCATGTGCGAAGAGGTGTGTCCGCAGGAGTGTATAGAGGTACAGAAGCGTCAACTAGCGCAGGATGGAAACCTGCGCATAGATGGGAAAACCACTATCGATCAGAAATGTTGCGTGCACTGCGGCTGGTGTGCATCCATATGTCCGGTTGAAGCCATAACAATGGAAAAACCATTTTCAGGAGAATTTTCACGGGATGAAAAAGTATGCCAGGCTTGCCGCACCTGCGTGGATACCTGTCCTTGCAATGCTCTTTTTAACAAGGAATGGAAAGCCGGGGAAAGGGTAGAGAAAGTTACACACAGGAAGGATGCCTGCATATACTGCGGCGCCTGTTCTGCCGCATGTCCTGTCGGAGCGATAACAGTAAGAAAGACAGCAATACTTCCTGATATGAAGAAAAAACAGGTATTTGAGAAAAAACTCATCGGACAGCCGACTCCAAGACCTGTGCTGACTTCAACACTTATCACGGATGAAGAGGTGTGCCTTGGCTGCGGTAATTGCGTGATCGTTTGCCCTGTTAATGCTTTTTCGGACCCGTATCTTGCAGCAGGACATCTTAATGAAATCGACAATAAGCCATTGCTTGAGGTTGAAAACGGCAAAGTCAATGTGGTCAATCAGGAAGTATGCGGCTCATGTGCAACATGCAGCATGATATGTCCCACCAATGCGATAAGACTTGAGAAAAGGGAGGTAGCATAATGTCTGGAACAATGGTTATAAGAAACGGATATGTCTTTGATCCGTTGAATGAAATTGATGGGGAAATCAAGGATATTTTTATCAAAGATGGTAAGATCGTAGATGATCTCAAAGGCAACAGTTTGCGGGATGCAAAAGTAATTGATGCAAAGGGCAAGACTGTTATGCCAGGGGGCGTTGACTCACACTCCCATGTCGCAGGCGCGAAGGTGAACGGGGGAAGGATGATGTGTCCTGAGGACCGCTATAAATGGGTGACAAAGAAAACAGACCTCACACACAGCGGTAGCGGGAATACTGTACCTTCGGTGTACGTCCAGGGCTATGATTATGCAAAGATGGGGTACACAACGGTCTTTGAGGCGGCCATGCCTCCTATGGAAGCACGGCATACCCATGAAGAGATACGCTCAACACCCATCCTGGATATGGGCGCGTATATGGTTCTGGGTAATAACTGGTTCATAATGCGCTACCTCAAGGAAGGAAATATCGAGAAAGCAGCAGCATACGCCGCATGGATGATGAAAACGCATAAAGCATATGGAATAAAGTGTGTCAATCCGGCTGGAGTTGAGAACTGGGGTTGGGGAGTGGACGTAACGGATTCCCTGGATGAGCCCAATATACATTTTGGGATCACCCCAAGGGAAATTATCCACGGACTTACAGAAATAAACGAAATGCTGGGAATGCCCATGTCTGTGCACCTTCATGCCAATAATCTGGGAAATCCGGGGTGTTGGGAGGTAACAAAAAATTCTCTTGAAATTCCACGCGATGTGAAAGTCAAATGTAACATGGATGTGGAATGGCCAAAATCAAAGATCGACCCACAGAGAAAACAGAGTGTATATCTGGCGCATGCCCAGTTCAACTCGTTCGGTGGTACCTCATGGAGGGATTTTGAGTCCGGGGCAAAAGGAATTGTAGATTATGTGAACAAAACTGATCATGTCGTGATAGATAACGGCGCTGTTCCTTTTGGACCGGCAACAGTAATGACAGGAGACGGGCCAGCGATTCATCATCTTTATAAACTGACCGGCAACAAGTGGTCTAATAAGGACGTTGAGCTTGAATGCGGTTCGGGTATACTATCATTTAATTACATGAAAGCAAATCCGGTACACAGCGTTGAATGGGCTATCGGACTTGAGCTTTTGCTTCTTGTCAATGATCCCTGGAAGACCATCCTGACGACTGATCATCCTAACGGAGGACCATTCACAAAATACCCCCAGATAATCGCATGGATAATGTCACAGAAAGCAAGAAATGACACTTTTGCCGAATGCCACAAGTGGGCGCAGGATAGAAGCAGCCTTGGAGGATGTGACCGCGAGATGACACTCTACGATATAGCGATCCTGACAAGGGCAAATCCAGCAAGAACTGTGGGTATAGCTCACAGGAAAGGACATCTTACAGCAGGAGCGGATGGCGATGTCACCATATACGACTTTGATCCCACGAAATTAGAAGCAAATAACTATACAAATATCATAAAAGGGTTCCAGAACGCCGCTTTCACCATAAAGGACGGCGAAGTTGTGGCACAAAACGGCAAGATAATGTCGGTTCCCAGGGGAAGGACATTCTTCAGCGAACCGCATATGGGCGATGGTCTTGAGAAAGAAATGTTAAAAGACGTTAAAGAGTGGTTCAAGTACTACACCCTGGGTTTTGCGAATTACCCGGTACTTGATAAGTATATTCGAAATCCTTCACCTGTGCAGGTAAACAAACCACTCGAAGCGATCGTGGGGAGGTGAAAGTTATGACAGAAGTAATACTACGGCCAAAAGGCATCATCGATATCATGGTCGAAGCAGAAGTCATCAACCCGGATGTTTTTGCAGGAAAGACGACGGGTGAAATTGAACAATTGATCGTATGGCAGGGAGCAAAACAACTCCCACTTTGCGATTTCTTTGATGTTGAAGGAAGCGCAGGGAGCGCGGCAGCAGAAACAAAGATCATTGTAAGAGGCAATGTGCCCAGAGTGAAGCATATCGGACATGGTATGAAAGCCGGAGAGATAATAATGGAAGGTTCTGCGGGCATGCATGTGGGTTCTGAAATGATAGGAGGAAGTATTGTCGTGGAGGGCGATGCAGGTTCATGGGCCGGCATGGAGATGAAAGGCGGGACTTTGCATATTACCGGGAATGCAGGCGACCATGTTGGATGCGCTTACAGGGGAAGCTGGCGCGGAATGTATGGAGGTAGGATCCTGATCGATGGTAACGCAAGGAGCCAGCTCGGAGGCGGAATGAGCGGTGGAGAGATCCATGTTGGTGGAAACGTTGAGAATTTCCCCGGGATAAGAATGAATAACGGTCTGATCGTTGTAAAAGGCGATGCGATCCGCGGCGTTGGCGCACAAATGTCCGGCGGAACATTTGTCGTAAGCGGGAAGATCAAACAACTATCGCCGGGCTTTGAGTCTATAGGTACTGAAAAGGACCCGAAGATCGGTGAAACTGTGCTGACAGGAGAATTCATAAAATTCACGGGTGACTATGCGTTGAGTAAGACACCAAAAGGAATTTTGTATGCATCAAAAGATGCCAATGAGGAGGTGTGAAGAATGAGGATCAAAGTAATATTGAACTCAGGAAGCACGATAGATGAGGGCAGGCTTGCCAAGGGCGGAGATAAACTTTCGCCGCAATACCAGGAGGAATGCGCAGTGGCATTTATCCACCCCAGGACATTCAAAGAACTGGGAAGCCCCCAGTGCTTGAAAGTAATTTCAAATGATGAAACACGCGAGGTCGTTGTCACTGCAAAGTGTGAAGGTTCGGTGACAGAGGATTAGATATTCATGCCAAGATCGATATGGCCAAACGTGGTCACGGAACCTGAGACGTTCTCCACAGGCTCCTCTCTATATAAGGGAAGTCCGGTGTTCATAGAAGGCACCGAAGAAGAAGTCAAAAGCGCAGAGGATATTGTTTTGAAACTCTATGCCGGTTTGATAGACCCAACGTCTAAAAAAATTTATAATCCTGGGAAAGGAGGGAGATAACATGATCAGTAAGAACATTATATGCCCTGTATGCGGTGCATCATGTGATGATATACAGGTTGGTTATGATGGTGAAAACATTACTGTGAAGAATGCCTGCAAGATGGGGAATGCCAAATTCCATGAAATTGTAAGCCACCACAGGATCAAAGAACCGCAGATAAAAGAAAATGGAATATTCAGGAAAGCACAATGGGATGAAGCGCTGGACAGGGCAGCCGAAATCCTTGTTAACGCAAAGCGTCCTCTTCTTTTCATGGGAAGTGAGACATCATGCGAAGCAATGGAGGTAGGTCTGCATATCGGCGAGTACCTTGGAGCAATTGTGGATTCAAACGCCACCGAGTGCCATGGCCCGACTGCAATGGGAATCCAGGAAGCAGGAAGGGTAGGATCCACTGCGGGCCAGCCAAAGCTCAGGAGCAGCCTTACGATTTACTGGGGAACCAACCCGCTTGAATCCATGCCAAGGCATATGTCGCGGTATAGCGTCTTCCCGCGTGGGTACTGGACAAAACGCGGCAGATTTGACAGGAAAATAATTACTGTTGATCCAAGAAAATCTGTCACCGCAGATGCCTCTGACCTTCATGTGCAGCTTAAACCCAACTCGGATTATGAACTGCTCTCAGCGCTTCTGACAATACTTCACGGAAAAAAACCTCATCCTTCGGTAGAAGAGATAACCGGAGTGTCAATTTCAACTATGGAAAAGATGATGGAAATGATGAAAAACACCAACTTCGGGGCGATATACGTTGGCCTGGGATTAGCATCGTCATACGGAAAACACAGAAATACAGAGATCGCGTTAAATCTTGTAAAAGAACTTAATGGTTACACCAAGTTCGTAATCGGGGCTCTTCGCGGCCATTGCAATGTGGCGGGATTCAACCAGATAGCTTCTTCTCTTTATGGCTATCCTTTCGGGCTTGACTTTTCACGCGGGTTCCCAAGATACAATCCTGGTGAGTTCACAGCCGTTGATGTACTGCGGGAAAGGGATGTAGATGCTGTGTTTGTAATGTCGGCTGACCTTGTTTCTCATTTCCCGGCAACATGTGCTGAATATATGTTGAAAATACCCATGGTGTGTCTTGATATATCACCGTGTCCAACCACCCTGGCTTCAGACGTAGTGCTTCCTGGCGTTATCGATGCCATGGAATGTGACGGAACATTCTACAGGCTTGATGATGTGCCTATTTATTTCCAGCCTTTCACCAGGTCGCCGTTTGAGTTTACAGAGAGTAATGAAGATACAATGAAGCAGTTGTTTGAGAAGATAAAGAAGTTGAAATAGAGATAAATTAGCGAACTCAGAACGGATTCGGAGTTCCAATTCACCGGGCGAACCGTCAGGAATACGGCTGGAATACCGAAGGCGGCGCGCCAGGTGGATGAGCTCTCTTTCGTCTTGGAATATATACAATAATTGATCGTCAGGATGGGAAAATGGATAACAAAATTAATATAGGGTAATACGCTTTATAATCAATCGTAAGGATTGAAATCAATTATGCAAGATCGATATGTTGCAGATGTAGGAGATTTTGGAAAATATGGATTACTTAATTTTATTGCGTCTGAGACAAAATTCAGATTAGGCGTGAATTGGTATCTTACTTCACCTACCCCAAAAGAGGAAAAATCTGATGACGGTAAGTTTTATAAATATTTACTTAAAGATACAAAATATGCTCAAAAATTAGGCGTTTGTAATAAAGGACTTTATGAAAAATTACAGAAAATAATCAGAGAATGGGATGAAGGTAAGAATCCCGAAATCAGATGCCTGAAACAAATTGAAGATCATAATATTCTACCAAAAGGAACTATTTATCATAATAATGAACTTAAAGAAAATAATAGAAAAGATTGGCTGAGCAGAAGTATTAGGAATCTATCTGAATGCGAGCTAGTATTTTTTGACCCGGATAATGGAATCTGTGTCAAAGATGATGATAAATCCACAAAACATGTTTATTGTAATGAAATTAGGGACTATTTTGAAAATGGACAAAGTTTGGTGGTTTATCAGCACGCTGATCGCACTGGTAAATTCAATAACGTCCTTTTAGATAAGAAAGATAAACTAATCAAAGAATTAGAAATAATAAATAATCAAATTATTTGTCTGAGATACAAAAGAGGTTCTGCGAGAGCTTTTTTTATTATTATGCAGCAAGAACATTCTGTTTGCATTACAAAAGCAATAAATGATTTTTTAAAAACAAAATGGGGAGAACATGAACATTTCACTAAAATATGAGATATCGTATCTTAATATAAAATTTGTACGGTTTGATATGGAGGATATGTAAAATGCAAACAAAACTCATAACAGAACTAACAGCAGTCTTTCAGCAGAAATTCAGCCAGAACCTCTTATCTATTGTCCTGTTTGGCTCCATCGTTAAAGGCAATTTCACAAAAACTTCTGATATTGATGTCATCGTAGTGTGCGAAAACCTCATAAACGATTGGAGAGAACGCGATAAAATGATTCTTGCCCTTACTGAAGATATCGAGTTAAAATATACCGTACCAATCCATATGAATCTTGTAACCAAAGATGAAATTTCGCATGCAATAGAATCAGCTTACCCATTGATGCTTGAAATTTATGATGCAAATAGAATTATATATGATAAGGGCAACTTCTTCAGCAATTTACTAACAAATTTCGAGTTCAATCTCCATAAATGGCATGCAACAAAAATTGAAAAAGGTTTCTGGAAAATCCCTGGTTTAGCGGTGATCGAAAGTGCCTGAGACCCAAAAAATTTTTGAAGCTCTGATGCTGGAGGCATGCTCAGATGTGCGGTCTGCAAAATTACTTCTGGACGGGGGAGAATTCAGCAGGTCAATCTATCATTCACAGCAGGCGATTGAAAAAGCAATGAAAGCCAGTCTTGCTTTAAAAGGCGCCATGATAACCGATGATCACTGGGTTTCAGATAGGTTTCTTCAGGCTTTTCCTGAGATGCCGGGCATTAGTAATTTGGTTCGCGAATCAAAATATTTGGAGCGGCAGGCAATTAAATCAAGATACCCTCTGTTTACAAATCCAGATAAACCGATATGGATTCCTTCACAGGAATATACATACCAGGATGCGAACGATGCCTACAAGAAAACCATCACTATTGTAAAAAATATCATCCGATTTTTGAAAGAAAAGCACGGCATTTCATTTGAGATTAACTAGGAAATACGTTTATACTTTCCTATACTTTTAGCATGCGAATGAAAGATGACTGGCACGCGGAAAAAGCAGGTAAATGGACAAGCTACTGGAAGGATGAAGCGCGTGACCCATCCGCCCCATATATTTTGACAAAGTGTATGGAAATTTCCGGAGCAGATCGAAAAGAAATTGAACTGGATGTTGTGGAAGAAGAAAGCATAAAGATTATGCTGGACGGGCGACACCTTGTCACTCTTCTTGCCCTTCCGGGAGAGCTTCGCGAACTTGCTGCGGGATTTCTAATATGCGAGGGCGTCCTTAAGAGAATAGAAGACATTCGTTCGATATCGGTGCAAGAAGATACCGTTTTTTGCCAAAGTTCACTCGATAACAGTGAACTTGAACTGTGGACTGAGGTCAGGAGTTCAGGATGCATTGGCATAAAATCTTCATGGGAAGGAATCGAACCTATCACCTCAGAAATCAGGATGAATAAAGAAGTGCTGCTGAATGCCATCGAACAGATAAAAGAAAAGGGGAAGATATGGAGACGGACAGGCGGCACTCACTCCTCGCTTATTTGCACCAGGGAAGGCGATATCGTTTCGTTTTGCGAGGATGTCAGCAGGGCGTGCTCTGTGGACAAGGCTGCCGGAGCGGCGCTGCTGTCGGGAAAAGATCTATCAGACTGTGCCCTTGTCACTACAGGAAGGCTTTCAGGTGGGATGGTGGCAAAAGCGGCGCGTGCAGGGATTCCGATCGTGGTGAGCAAGGCTGCACCATTAAGCACCGGGGTTGCGCTTTCAAAAATGGTCGGTATGACACTTGTGGCATTTGTGAGAAATCCGAATTTGTATGTATATTCTGGTGGACAAAGGATCGTATGAAATATTTCGAGTTTCACTTTTTTACTTCCAATAAAGCAGGAAAAACCATGCAGGAATTAAAAGTATATCCGAATCATCAGCTTTTTGGCTCTCAAGCATATCTTTTGTTACTATTATTGCTTTTTTAATTTTGAATTGCCTGCAAAATTTCAATAGCGGTTTAAAATCCCTATTTGTTATCTGTTGCTGATATTTTACCTCTATTGGCACAGGCTTGTCATCTTGTTTAGCTATAATATCGACTTCGTCTTTTTGAGGTGTTCTCCAAAAAGAGCTTTTCTCTATATTGTTTGCAATTTCTGCCTCAACAAGATGTCCTGCAATTTCGGTTCTTATAGCGCTAAACGGATAATCAAGTAATGCAATAACAATTGAACTATGGGCAGAATACTGTTTTTTGCTCGCTCTTACCTGTTTTGAAACGCTTGCCGTAAAATTGTAGCTGATTTTTATTAAAAATGACTTTTCAAGCAAACTGATGTAATGGGACACGCGGTTCCTGTTGACTTTCAAAATACCTGATAAGTTGATCACTTCAAATAATTGTGCATTGCTATTTGCAAGCAGTCTGAATAACTCATAAATTATTTTTTCGTCGTCTCCTGAAATCCGGGCAATGTCAACTATTGTCTTCTCAATTACTGACTCTTTAATATATTTTTTTATAAATTCTTCATCATTTATTTCGAGCAATTCGGGAAATGCACCTTTTAAAAGGTACTTTTCAAACAATTCTCTGTAAGTCTCTTTTTTATCCGAATATCTCAAGTCATATTCCCTGAAAATATCTTCAGTTACCTGAAATTCCATTCCTGAATATCTCGCAAATTCACTGAATTTCAGGACAGGGAGATTAAATGAAAACAGCCTGCCTGCACGCGTCTCTTTATGTTCTCCAAGTTCAAGGCTTGCAGAACCTGTAATAAAAATTTTCAAATTCTCTTCAATATCATAATAAGTCTTTAACAAATCTGCCCAGTTCGGTAATTTCTGTACTTCGTCTAGAAAAAGATAACGAATCCTGGTTTTATCTGAAAACTCAAGAAAGTATTTTATAATGTCTTCGGCTATTTCATATTTTTGAAAATCAATATCATCAAAAGAGATGTAACATATATTGTTTTTTGGCGCATCAAGTTTATTGATAAGTTGTTTCATTAAAACGGTTTTTCCGATCCTCCGAAGGCCGACAACAGCAATTATCTGCCTGGATCCGAGATACTTGAGTAAAGTCTCAAGCAAATCCCTTTCAAATAACGGCACAACCAGCTTTTTTTCTTGCCACCATGGATTTTGTCTGATTAACAGCGATCTATGTCGTTCTTCCATTATTTGTATATATGTAAAGCATACTTATATATTTTATGCATGAAATCCATGCATATTATTATATTTTATGCATGAATGGAATAGCTACGATGAATGTGAGATGTATTCTGGCGAGTGAGGATACTATAAAAAGTTGTATGCTGTAGATTATGGCAGGTAAAAGCTATGCTTGATGGAAAACTATTAATCGGAGGAAACTGGAAAACCTGCGATAGGACATTCGAATCTTTGAATCCTGCTACAGGCGATGTTATCGGAAGAGCATGTCTTGCAGGAAATGAAGAAGTTACAGAAGCCGTAAAGGAAGCGAAAATTGCCCAAAAAGGCTGGAAAAAGACCGACATTTCAGAAAGAGCAAAAATTTTTACCAGGATCGGGGATGAGCTTCTAAAAAGATCACAGGAGATTAGCAACCTCATAACAATTGAAATGGGTCGTCCGCTTTTTGAATCAAATATCGAAGTGCTCAAAGCCTCTGAAATGGTAAACTATTTTGCAAATGAAGGTAGAACATTCCTGGAAGGAGAGACGATTCCAATAAATACTTCTAATTTCAGCTTTACCAGATTTGAGCCCGTTGGAGTAGTTGGTATCATCAAGCCCTGGAACTATCCTTTATTACTTCCATTCTGGGCTATTGCTCCCGCAATTATTGCAGGCAATACCGTTGTTTTTAAACCCTCTGACCTGACCCCTTTCGTTGGAATAGAGGTAGGCAAAATATGCCAGGGCGCCGGTATTCCGGATGGCGTGTTAAATGTTGTAACCGGTGATGGTTTCACGGGTAAAAGTCTTGTCAGTTCAGATATAGATATGATCTCATTTACGGGAAGTTCGGATACTGGCAAGAATATCATGAAAAACTCTGCAGATAAATTGCACCGGATATCTCTTGAGTTGGGAGGAAGCGATGCTTTTATTGTTTTCAAAGATGCCGGCATTGAGGAAGCTATAAACGGTGCAGTCTGGGGAAGATTCATGAACTGCGGGCAGGTTTGCGTTTCACCCAAAAGGATATTTGTGGAAGATGATATAGCAGACAGATTCATTGAAGGATTTGTAAAGAAGACCAGGAATCTCATTATTGGAAATGGTTTAGATCCTGGTACAGATATTGGGCCGATGGTAAGTATGGAACAGAAAGAGAAGCTCAAACAGCAAGTGGAAGATGCTGCCAGGAAGGGTGCAAAGATCGAATGTGGTGGAAAAGAACCCTTATCATTGAAGGCTGGATTTTACTACGAACCTACGGTTCTCACAGAAGTCACTCCTGAAATGAAAGTTATGAATGAAGAAGTGTTCGGGCCTGTTGCAGCAATTTCAGTTTTTGAAAATATGGATGAAGCCATTGCTCTTGCAAATGGAACCAGATATGGATTGGGAGCATCTGTATGGACAAAAAACCTGGATACCGCGATGCGCATGTCCTCGCAACTTGAGTGCGGGATGGTTTGGGTAAATGAAATATGCACATTACACCCGCAATGTCCCTGGGGCGGGATCAAGCAAAGCGGGATGGGGAGAGACCTATCCAGATATGGTATAAGGGAATTTGTCAGCGTTAAGCATGTAAATATTTTCTCAGGAACTGACAAAACAAGACCCTGGTGGTTTCCTTATGGGGGAAGATAAAAAAAAGACGAAATAAAAACATTATCAAAAAAAGGAGTTATGGATTGTTGAGCTGATTTTAAAGATATTGAATATTACAAAGCAATTACCAATACGAATTGAAAGAATATCGCTTTTTCGAAAAACTTGGTCGTGTAAAAAGATTGGCTAAAATTCATATTCTCTCATGAAAGGAGATTACCTCTGATTTGAGCAAAAAGGAGGTAAAATCCTTGCATGAAATTGAAGTTTCACTTCAGGTCAAGATA
>Ga0172368_10001050_pt1 | contig 38530 bp, 27 predicted proteins | sample Lak11m_FD_114540 | JGI IMG/M metagenome (GOLD analysis project Ga0172368, IMG submission 114540) | Freshwater microbial communities from Kabuno Bay, South-Kivu, Congo - kab_022012_11m | ecosystem: Environmental > Aquatic > Freshwater > Lake | place: Democratic Republic of the Congo: South-Kivu... | reverse complement strand
GAACTAAACAAAAAAAATTAATTTTATTTAAAGGTAATATTGCATTCATTGGCAGTATTTTTGGTCATTTAATAGCTGGTTGGTATTAAATGGTTCTAAAAATAAAATTAATTCCCAAATATGGAAATATTGATGGTTAAAAAACCCATTATTTTGATTGTTTTCAATACATTGGTGGTTGGTACAATTATAGTATTTAATTTATACCTATTAAATAATTATGCTTCAAACTAAATTTTTACATTAAAGCTATGAAACCAACAAGACAAAAATTTTCTATTATTATCCTGTTAATAATTATTAGTACAAATTATATAAAGAGTCAGGTATATAATCCATTCTCACTTAAATTTGATGGAAGAACTGAATATATAAGTGTTCCAAATAATTCATCTCTAAACAATTCTGCCAGCCTGACCATTGAAGGTTGGATTATGATTGATACAGCTGGAAATTACAGATCAATCATTGATAAATACAAAGAATCACCATCAAGAAGTGGATATGCCGTTTATATTAAAAGTACAAGAAACCTTGTTTTTAAACTTGCACTATCGACAAATAGTAGTTATTATCTTCAAAGTATAACAGCATTAACTCGTAATGCATGGCATCATTTTGCATGTGTTTTCTCTGGCACTTCAGCAAAAATTTATCTTGATGGAAGACTGGATCGCCAAGAAACATTAAGTAGTTCGACAATAATTGCAAACTCAGACAGTTTATATATTGGCTACAATAATGATTTTTCACCTACTTATAATACCTATTGGCATGGTAAGCTGGATGAAATAAAAATCTGGAAAACAGCTTTATCTGCAAATGAGATTTATTCAAAAATGTATCAAATATCAACATCATCTGATACAAAATATAGCGATCAGGTTGCATATTATATGATGGATGAAGGTACTGGTAATATTTTACAAGATTCATCTTCAAAATCTAATCTGGGAACCTTAATAAATTCGCCTGTTTACGATACAAATGCAGCTCCTGTAGCCTACAGAAACCATGCATTGTATTTTGACGGAACAAATGATTTTGTTGATTGTGGCACAGATAATACATTAAGTTTTAAAAAGAATTTTACAATTGAGTCTTGGGTAAAGTTTTCGAATTTTACTACTTATGCTGGAGTCATATCTAAAAGAGACACTGTTGGAGGTATTGCTGGATATTCATTATCAACCAAAAGTGCTACCTCTAAAAAGCTGGCTTTTCGTTTGGCACTTTCATCCAACAGAAACTATGAACTCTTAACGAATACTGTATTTGACACCGGATTTTGGTATCACATTGCTGCAACTTTTGATGGTAATAGTATAAAAATTTACGTTAATGGTACATTAGATAAGCAAGTTACAGGATTAAATGACTCGTTGATTTCTACTTCAAGCAATTTTTTAATTGGAAAAGAAATATATCGTTCAAATGAATTTAAAGGACAGATTAGTGAAGTTAGGGTATGGTCACGATCACTGACTGCAACTGAAATTGTAAGCAGAATGTTGAGTTCAATAAATGAAACTGACGTTTATTGGACTTATTTGCAGGCTTATTGGAAAATGGATATGGCAAAAGGTACAAAAGATTATGACTTTTCTCAAAATGAAAATACAGCAACATTAAAAAATGGACCTATCTGGAAAAATGTTACAACCTATATCTCTGATTTAACCTGGCTAGGATATACCAATGAATGGAATAATGCAAGTAACTGGAATCCTGCACGAATTCCTAATTTACTGACAAATGTCCTGATACCAGCTACGTCTTATGACCCATTATTATCTGGAGTTGGAGCATGCAGAAACATGACTATTAATCCTGATGCTGCTGTTGTTGTTAATTTTGGAGGTAATTTAACTATAGAAGGAGATATCAGAATTAAATCAAATAATTCTTATACCGGAAGTTTATTACCAAATGGCACTGTAACTTATAATGGTAGAAGTTTCTTTGAAAGAACAATTATTAAAAATGGATGGCATTATGTTTCAAGTCCTATTAATAATGCATCGTCAAATACTTTTATGGGTGCATCATTATGGTATTATGATGAGCAATCAGCATTATGGAATAAAGTTTTTGCAAACCAGACACTTCAAAATATGAAGGGATATGACTGTTATTACTCAAATCGGGACGTAACTGTTACTTTTGAGGGAACTTTTAATACTGGTGCTTACTCAATTCCTCTAACTGCTGTTTATGACTCTCATAATTATGTCGGAAATCCATATCCTTCAACTATTGATTGGGATGCTAGCAATGGTTGGACAAAAACAAATGTTCACAATGCTATATATATATGGGATGCCTCAACGAATAATTACATGTCTTATGTAAATGGTGTTGGTAACAATGGTGGTTCAAGGTATATCCCTGCAACTCAGGCATTTTTTGTTCTTTGTAGTAATGTAAATGGTGGAACTTTAGCTGTTAACAACAACGCCAGAAGAAATACTCATTTCCCTTTCAGAAGTGATCCTAATGATATTTATCTTAGACTCAAAGTTACTGATGGTATATTTAATGATGAAGCAACTATCAGATTAAATGATGAGGCAACTGAGAAATTTGATAAAGAGTTTGATGCTTATAAATTTTTAAGTCTGAATGAAAGTGTTTCATCAATCTATACAAAAGGAATTGATAATAGTCAATTATCTGTTAACTCCATTCCTGAAATAGGTAATAATGGCAGGGTGATGCCATTATTTTTTAAAGTTGGTGCAAGTGGAAAATTTACTATTTCTGCCGATTTTTCAATGCTTCAGGCTGAGTACGATTTAATCCTTGAAGATAAATTTTTAAATCAAATGCATGATTTTAAAACAGGTTCATATACATTTGATGCTGAAATTCTGGAAAATCAGGATAGATTTTTATTACATTTCATTCCTGTTTCGAGAGTATTCAATAATATTAATGATGTTGATCCTGTTACAGGATATTCAATTAATGTAAATGATAATCAAATTAGTATTTCTGTTAATGAACATGAACAAAACCCAGTTCAAGTGACCTTATTAAATATTTATGGTCAGGTAATTGAACAAAAGAATTTTGCAAAGACTATTTCATTTAATCTTAACGAAAAGTCAACCGGATATTACATAGTTACTGTATCCGGAGAAAAAGGCAGTATTTCGAAAAAAATATTAATAAAGTAAATTCCTAATAATTTGACAGATATTCAGTCATAATTAAGTATTTTTGAATACTTGATTATTGGTTTAGTATGTTAATAATAGATTACTTGAATAAAACTGTTTATCTTGAAAACTTCAAAAAATTTTTCTATGAATTTGTTTTAATCTGGGGATTATTTTTTTATTACTCATTTGGATTTTATTACAGTAATATTTTAGTTATACAAACAAAAATAGTTTTATTCATTCTCGCACTCATTTATACCTTAATATACTTGCCAGTTTCTATTTATCGTGGGCAATCAAACTACTTATTTAAAGGTTATACACTGTTTTATTTGTTTTTAAGATTTATTAAGAAAATATTTTCTAATATAAATTCTTTACCTATTAAAGTTTTTAAGGATTTTGAGGATAAAAAAGTATTTTTATTTTTTCTAGTCAAAATCATTTTTATTCCTATTATGTTGAATTTTTTTATTGAATATATACTTTATTTATATTCTATTTTTTCAAATAATATTTCGCTTAGGACCATTTTTTTCAATTTTAATTGGTTTTTTATTCTTTCAGCACTTATTTATTGTATCGATACTTTATTTTTTTCTTTTGGGTACATATTTGAAAGCAAACGATTGAGAAATATTGTTATTTCTGTCGATAATTCCGTTTTAGGCTGGGTTGCAGCATTATCTTGTTATTTACCATTTAATAACATAACCATCAGACTGTTTCCTATGTTTGCCGATGAGAATATATATTTCATTAATGACTTTTTAACAGCAGTATTATATGTCATTGTACTCACTTTTTATTCGATTTATTTATGGGCTACATTTGCTTTGGGAACTAGGTGCAGTAACCTTACTAATAGAGGAATTGTAAAAAATGGTCCTTATAAACTCATACGCCATCCTGCTTATCTGGCGAAAATAATTTCATGGTGGATACTGTGTGTTCCAATATTGAATTTAAAAGTTGTTATCAGTATGTTGGTGTGGACATTCATATATATTATTCGAGCATATACAGAAGAAAAGCATCTGATGAATGATGTTGATTATTTAGCATACATTAAATCAGTAAAATTTAGATTCATACCTGGTATATATTAAAGAAGACAATAAAAAAGTAACTTTTTTCCCAAATTGGAAATAAATTACAAAAGTTAAAAATATAATTAAATTTTGGTACGATTTTTACCTGATATTAGCGTGTTTTTAAAAACTGCACAAAATTTGAAAATAAAAAAAAGATTTTTGAGTAATTGTTTTAATTATTATAAATTTGAATCTGGATGCAAACTTCTATGAGAAGTCTTAAATATATCATTCTAACCATATTACTGATAAGCGTTGTAGTTTTGCCTGTCTTTGCCCCACCAGGTGGTAGTTGGAACCCAGGCAATACAGAACCCACTGTACCCATAAGTGGTGGATTAGTTTTTTTAATTGCCTCCGGTATAGTTTATTTTTTCAAGAAAAGCGTTATTAGAAAAAAAGACTAAAAAAATTTTACAAACAAAATTTTCATTTTACATTTGTACCCTTAAAAAAGTTTGGTGAAGTAGCTCAGTTGGTAGAGCAACGGACTGAAAATCCGTGTGTCGACAGTTCGATTCTGCCCTTCACCACATAAGCCCCCAATGGGGCTTTTTTATTTTATCTAACAATACTTTATAACTGATACTATAAATACTTATTTTTGCCACCGCATAAAAATTTTAAATTTTAAAGAAAATGAAAGTTTATCAAACGAAAGAAATTAGAAACATATCATTATTAGGTGGACCAGCTACAGGTAAAACTACACTTGCAGAATGTATGCTTTTTGAAGGAAAAGTGATTGATCGCAGGGGAACTATTGATGCAAAAAATACGGTTTCAGACTATCGCCCAATTGAACATGAGCGATTAAACTCTGTTGTTAGCACAGTTTTATTTTCTGAATTCAAAGATAAGAAAATAAATATTATCGATGCTCCTGGATTTGATGATTTTGTTGGTGAATCAATTTCTGCTATGAAATTTACTGAAGCAAGTCTTGTATTAATTCACGGGAATAATGGCATTGAAGTTGGAACTGAGTTAGCATGGCGAAATGCTTCGAAAAAAAATCAACCTGTCATATTGGTTGTAAATCATTTAGACCATGAAAAAGCTGAGTTTGATGAAATAATAAGAAAATCAAAAGAATTTTTCAGTTCAAAAGTTGTTGAGGTTCAATATCCTGTTAATGCCGGAAAAGAGTTTAATACAATAATTGATGTACTGACAATGAAAATGTATAAATATCCTTTATCTGGTGGAAAACCTGAAATTCTTGATATTCCCTCTTCTGAAATGGCAAAAGCCGAAGACTATCATAACCGCCTGGCTGAAGCAGCTGCCGAGAATGATGAGGCTTTGATGGAAATGTTTTTTGAAAAAGGTTCATTGAATGAAGAAGAAATGAGGGATGGCATTAAATTAGGACTATTAAAAAGAGAACTTTTCCCAGTTTTTTGTACGGCTGCTAAAACAAATATAGGTGTTTACAGATTAATGGAATTTATCTGCAATGTTGTTCCTTCTCCTGATGAAATTCCTATGAAGGATACGAATGGTGTTGCTATTGCATGTGATAGTTCAAAACCATTTTCAGCTTATGTTTTTAAAACATTGTTTGAAGAGCATTTAGGGGAAATGAGTTTTATTAGAGTTGCCAGTGGTGAAGTTTATGAAGCATTTGATTGTGAAAATTTAAATACCGGATCAAAAGAAAGAATTTCTCAATTATTTGCAGTAGCAGGAAAAAAGCGTGAAAAACTCGAAAAAGCTGTAGCAGGAGACATTTTTGTCACTATTAAATTAAAAAATACTAATACAGGGCATACTTTAGCTGCTAAGAATGTCAACTATCAAATTGAAAAAGTTGTATTTCCTGAACCAAAATTCAGAACAGCAATCAAAGCTGTCAATACTGCCGATGATGAAAAATTAGCCAGTATTTTGCAGAGAATGAATGCTTCTGATCCTACATTGATATTTGAATATAGCAAGGAATTGAAACAAATGCTATTACATGGACAAGGAGAATTACATATTAATATTGCAAAATGGCATTTAGATAATGAATTTAAAGTGCCGACTGAGTTTATTGCTCCCAAAATTCCTTATCGTGAAACTATTACATCTGTATCTCAGGCTACATATCAGCATAAAAAACAATCAGGTGGAGCTGGGCAATTTGGCCAGGTTAGTTTGATAATTGAACCTTATGATGAAAACAAACCTGATCCGAATATCTTTAAATTGAAACAAACCATTTACCATTCTTCAGTTACCAGTCTTCAAGTAACCAAAGGTGATAGTGAACAAGGTGTAAATATCAGAGGAAAAGAAGAAATTAATCTACCATGGGGTGGAAAGCTTATTTATTATAATGCAATAGTTGGTGGTGTTATCGATGCAAGATTTCTACCTGCTATCCTTAAAGGAATTATGGAAAAAATTGAAGAAGGCCCTTTGACAGGTTCTTATGCCAGAGATATACGGGTGACGGTTTATGATGGGAAAATGCACCCGGTTGATAGTAATGAAATATCTTTTAAATTAGCTGGCAGAACAGCTTTTTCCTATGCATTTAAACATGCAAATCCTAAACTTCTTGAACCTGTTTATAAAGTCGAAGTGTATTTACCTGAAGAAAGAATGGGAGATATTATGACCGATTTACAAGGACGTAGAGCTGTTATTTTAGGTATGGAAAGGGAAGGTATATATCAAAAAATTATTGCAAAAGTACCTTTGGCAGAAATGAATAAATATTCAACCGCTTTAAGCTCATTATCCAATGGTAGGGCTACGTATAATATGAAGTTTGATGAATATACACAGGTACCACCTGATATTCAGGAAAAACTTCTTAAAGAATATGAGGAAAGTAAAAAAGACGAAGATTAGAATTATATCTTTTATTAAATTTTAATAAATTTGAGCTCATTACCATAAACAGTAATGAGCTCAATTACTTTAAAAGAATCTAATTTGCCAGACAACCTATACAATAATTTTTTCGTCAAAATAAGCAATCAGCCAGATGAATGATGAAAGTATCAATAAAGACGATTATCTACTTGTACAGAAATGTATCAAAGGAGATCAACTGGCTCAAAAACAGCTTTTTAACAAGTATTATAAAATAATGATGGGAATTTGCCTTAGATATGCTCACGACCGAGAAGAAGCGAAAGAAATCCTTCAGGAAGGATTTATTAAGGTTTTTCGATATATTGAGCAATTTAAATTTGAGGGAAATTTATTAAGTTGGATAAAAAAGATTGTAGTAAACACTGCTATTGACAATTATCGTAAATTAAACAGCCAACCAGAACAAATTTCCATTGAACCAAATATTTCTATTGAAATTGAAGACAATATCATTTCAAAATTAAGCAATGATGATATCATCGCATGTATTAATAAACTACCTGCTGGTTATCGTACAATTTTCAATTTGTTTGTCATTGAAGGATTTTCACACAAAGAGATTAGTGAAAAACTGGGTATTTCAGAAGGAACTTCAAAATCACAACTTTTTAAAGCAAAATTATTTTTACAGGAAATGATTCGCAAAATGGTGTAACTGATGAACCAAAATATTTTAAATAATGATCCTTTATTCAATGCTTTAAAAGACAGGTTAGAAAATTATTCATCTGAACTAAATCCTGAGGAGTTAAGTCAGCTATGGAATAATGTTAAAAATGGAATTAATCCTGCTTCTCCGCTTCAGTCTTTACCATCAAAAATATTTTCTTTCAAGTCAATTGGTGTCGTTTTAGTCTCGGCAGTTGCAATCATTACTACATTAACTGTAATTAACAATAACAAAAAAACAGATGTAAAGCAAAGTATAATTTCAGATAAAATCATTGAGCAACCTATCAGCCAGGAGCCGGGTTTGATTGAAAACACAGTCTCTAAAATTGAAAATAACATTGAAAAAAGCAATACGGTAACATCAACAGATCAATATACTGAAACAGGGTTTAACAGCCAGAAAAATAACATTATAGGATCTGATAACGAAAACAATAATATCATTATTCAGCAACAGGATAATTTATCAAATAAATATAAAGAATCAGGTTTAGGATTTGAAATAAAATTTTCAGACACCATTATTTGTGCAGGTGATGAAATAAAAATTAATTCAAGCGTTGTCTCAGATGAATTTTTGATTACAATTATTTTCCCCGACAAGCAAATAAATAATTTTTCAGGTAGTACAAGTTATCGTTTCGTTCAGCCAGGTGAATACATTGTCCTAATAATTATTAATAAAAACAATAAAATTGTTAAAAAATATCAAAAAATTCATGTCCAGTCGAATCCCAAGGCTTCATTCACAATATTTAAAAATAACCTGGAGATAGAGATAAAAAATTACTCAAATGATGCATCAAGGTATGACTGGAATTTTGGAGATGGTAGTTTTTCAGATAAAATCAATCCAAGGCATACATATAAAAATAATGGTATTTATTTAATAAAACTAACAGCTGAAAATAGATATGGCTGCAAAAATACCGAGCAGCAAGAAATATATGTTGTATCCAATGAACCCGACAATCAGGCTATTCCAAATTATTTTACTCCAAACGGTGATGGAACAAATGATTATTATTATATCACTCTATCGGATGTAGAATCTTTTGAAATTAAAATAATGGATAGAAATGGGAACACAGTTTTTACTTCAAAAGATATCGAAGAAAAATGGGATGGTACTGATCGTTCAACTGGAAGGGAATGCCTGTCGGGGCAGTATTTTTACGTTATTAATTATAAACAAATCGGAAATATGCCGGTTACAAAAACAGGTGCAATTTATTTAAACAGAAAATAAATTTTATGATTACTTTTGCAAAGTTAAAATTAGTTATTATGAAAAATGTCAGAATGGTTAAAAATGTTGTATTAACATTTTTTATGCTCATTTTCCTTGGAAATTGGGCTTTTTCTCAATGTAACCTGACCGCATCGCAAACCATTGCGTGTCGTGGTACTTCAATTTCCTTTTCAATTCCAGCCTCTACCACCTTTCACCATATCTTATGGGATTTTGGAGATGGTAATTCAAGTGTACAAAATTCCAACTCAGTGTCATATATTTATGATACATTCGGCACCTTCAATGCCTGTGTCACACTTTACAATGCAGATAATACAGTAAAATGTGGCCCAAGCTGTATTACTATTAAAGTTTTTGATAGACCAAATGCTGATTTGCAGTTACCATTAGTAAACATTATGTGTTTTGAAAACAATAAGTTTTGCTTTACTGATAAATCAACACCTGGAAAAAATAATACACCAATTTCATCATATCTTTGGGACTTTGGTAATGGTGATACAGCAACCATTAAAGACCCTTGTTATTCTTATCCTCAATCAGGTGTTTATTCAATAATTCTGACAGTCACTGACACGAATAAATGCTGGGATACTGCTTCTAAAGTTACAAGCATTACTGTACTTCCGAAATTAAATCCAAAGTTTTTGACTTCTTTTAAAATAGGTTGCCCTGAAACACCTGTTAAATTCACAAACCAAACTGATACCACAGGAAAATGTATTACAGAATGGATATGGGATTATGGTGATGGCACGCGTGATACTCAGAAAACTTTTGATCCAACACCTTGGACACATATCTATAAAAAGGATGGTACTTTTAATCCAAAACTTATTGTAAAAACTTGTCATGGTTGTATTGACAGTTTAATTAAATTTTCAGGAGCTAAAAATATTTTCTATTATTTTGACATTAAAAAATCGGAAAGTGGACCTATTTGCTGGCAAGACAATAATTTATGCTTTGCACAGAAACCTCGTCCAAATGCTTATTATTGGTTATGGAATTTTGACGATCCACCTTCCATGCTTTTAAACACCAACGATGAAGACTGGGAACCTTGCCATCATTATACAGCACCTGGTGTTTATCATATTACCTTAAAAATTTGGGAACCAAACTGTATCAGAGACACTGTTTTCTGTACTTATATTCCATTGAAAGGTCCTCAGGCAATTATTAATATGCCAAGTCCTCCTTTTCCTCCAAACAATCAGGTACAAGCTAAACCAATACCTGCAATTGTTTGGCATAGTGCCAGCACTAAATGCTGGAATCCAAACAGCGATCCAATAGATTATGTTTCAAGAACTCAAGTTGCTAAATACCAAACTGGAGTATTAGAAGAATACTGTAATAGCTTGCTTGACTCTGCTAATTTCGATACAACTTACAAACCTTACCCTTGTCCGTTAGGTAATACAATTGCAACTGGAATGACTTTTCCATTACTATCAGGTCCGGTAAAATCAACCATTCTTTACGATAGTATTCAGGAAACAACTGGAACATGGACCCCTGGAACAAAACTACCTAATGGTATTCTGAATGGAACAGTATATTATCCAAAAAGTGGTTCGGTAAACTACGAAACCATGCACGATACTGACCTTAATATTCATAATTGCAGTGGTCCAAACTATGTTAGATTTACAAATAATTCATACAAATACAGGATGTATTATGCTATTGATAATCAACCATTCTCCTATTTCCCATATCCAACCAAGCAAAAAGAAATGAAATTTGATGAGTGTTACAATCCTTCCTATCCCTGGGCTAGTGATAGTATGCTCTATTTCTGGGACTTTGCTGATGGTACTGCAAAACCATGTACTTCAACAGTGGCAAATCCTGACATTAATTGTATGTATTCTACAGAAGTGGCACCTTGGCACTTGTACAAGGAAGATGGATGCTATTCGGTAACACTTACTGTAATAGATACTGTAACCGCATGTACAAGTGAAGCATCGGTGAATATTGTTATGGAAGCACCTTGGTCGGGATGGGACACTACAAATTTTGGTAAAATGGAACGTGCCCTCAACACAACTGATCCTGATAGAATATCTGATCCTACAAAGAGAAGATATAATGGTATGTGGAAAGGAAAAGACCCTTATATTGATTTTAATAACCAACTGCAAACAACAGGTATTTATCGTAGAGGTGTAAGGTTAAATGGTGTACCTTGTGTTGGTGCAAACTATCCTCAAATACCAGCTTTCAACGAAACACGCCCAACCTGTGACCGTCAATTCTGGTGGATGGTATTTGACTCAGCTTCACGTGGTTTTGGATCCTGCGATACACCAACAGTCAAATGTCTGGATGTCACGTACCTAGATTTTGATGGTGATGGAATTAAGGAAAGTAATCAAAAACACCAAACTATTACCTGCCAATGGGTTGATATGATTACCTTCATGATGATGGGTAATCAATGGATTTATGGAAAAGGTGGATGGAAAACATTAGGTCTTATTCTTAAAACTGGTGATTGTTTTGATACTTTCTGGTATCATAACTATAAATATATTGCTGACCTAGGTTTTGGATTCAATATCAGCGATCCAAATAAATATAATTATATCCGTAACAGTGCAAACCAACTGGTATGGCAAACAGGAAAATATCCAAGGCTAAACTATACTGCTCAGGAACATTATAAAATTTGTCCAAACTCTCAGGCTATATTAACAGTTGCAGATACCAATCAGGTAGGAATTACCCAATTTAAGTTCTTTATCGACAAATTCTTTCCACCTACAACTCCTCAATGGCGATCGGTACACATGGAAGATAGTTGTCAGAAGACAATTGATACCGTTTGGAAAAAAGTGGGGAATAATTGGAAAGTTGATAAAGTTTATAAACGGGATACCATCTACTATATGTGTCATAAAGACTCCTTTATTATTGACCCATTTACATCTAAAAAAGTATATACACAGTGTTTTACCTATCCTGACTTTACAAAAGGTGGAATATTTATAAAGAAAGAATGGGATGCTATTAAACAAATGAATTACATTCCTATTGATACTTATCCTCAACTTACCCTACGTGACAGTTTCTTTATGAAACAAGCAGGTGCACCATTGCAACAAAGAATTGAACCTGACTGGAGTCTGACAGTTCCAGGAAAATACTATGTTACTGCCACTATTCGCAATGTTTATGGATGTGCTTCTGGTGGTTCTGCACAAATTGTTGTTGGTCACTATGCTGATTATGAAGCTGACGACAGGATTATTTGTTATGAAGGTGGTGGTGATACAGTAACTTTCAAGCATACAGTCAGGTATTTCTGGATAAAGATATTTCCATTTGATCCAGATCTGAATCCTAATGAGTACTGGGTTGACCCAACTAATTCATTAGGTAATTTTGATCCTGCTTTTGGTACTCGTACCGGTGCTCCTACGCCACCATCATTTATCGAAAAAGTTGAATGGGATTTTGGTGATGGAACAGGATGGCATAGAAATCCAAATTTAACTGATGAAATTAAATGGATTTTTAATAAACCTCAGGACTATACAATAAAAATGAGAACAACAGACAGCAATGGATGTGTACAAGTTCTTGAACGTAAAGCGTACATTAAAGTTATTGGTGTCGTTGCAGGATTTGATACAGCTACTTCTCCTGAAGTTTGCGCTCCTCAGCCTGTTAAATTTCTTGATAAATCAATAGGTTTAAATATTTATAAGTATATTTATAATTCTTCAGGACAAGTAATCGATTCAACAAAAGTTGATAGTGTGGTTTACTGGAAATGGGATTTTTATGATGGAATTGCTGCATCAAAGTACAGTTATTTGAATAATCCTGTACACACTTATACAAAGAATGGAACCTATAATGTGCGTTTGTTTGTAAGGATGAGCAATGGTTGTATCGACACTATTGAAAAACCAAACTATATAAATATTCTTGGTCCAAAACCTAAATTCTGGTTATATAAAAATGGACAAAAAGTTTATGCCGATACGATTTGTGAAGGTGAATATGTAGTTGTCCTTGACTCTTCTGAAGATGTAACCGATTGGCAGTTTGTAAAGGGTGACAATACAAATTACTCTGACACTGTTAGGCCATCGAATCATCAATGGGCAATACAATATACTAAAGCTGGTGTTTACCGCATTTATTTGAATGGTACTGCAAAAGTATTCTTCCCTGTTCCCGCTCCTGGTTATTATGGTAACTGTACTTCAGTATTTGGAGATACCAATGTGCATCCCGATGATCCTTACTTTACTGTTGTTGTCAATTCAATTCCTAAGTCAGCCTTTATCGGTGATACTATTATTTGTGATGGCACCACAGCAAAATTTACTGACCAGTCAGATACATCTTATCCCGAAATGATCTGGAATTTTGGGGATGGAACAGCTTACTTCAAGTCAACACCTGGTACTCCTGTTAACCATCAATATTCAACTATGTCGTCTTACGACACTATTTACACAGTGGAATTGGATGGAAATGGAGTTAAATGTCCTGATAAAATAAAGAAAATGGACATCAGGGTAATGAAGGCTGAAGCCAATATGTCGATTGCAGAAAATAAAATGCCTGTATATACATTTGACAATAAATGTTTAGGAGGTAATAAATACAAATGGACTGTAACCGGCACATCAGATGATGGTACTAAAGTTTATAATGAAGTGCTTGAAACAAATAGCAAAGACAAATATGTATTTGACTTTGGTAATTACAAGGGAACATATCAGGTTTGCTTGTGGACATGGGTCAAAGTTCCTGGTCTTGATGGCTGTCTTGATACTCAATGTGTTACTGTTAAAAACTTCTTTGAAGTAGAACTTGAAGTACCAAATGTGTTTACTCCTGGTTCTTTGGATGGTGTAAATGATAAATTCTACATTAAATCAAAGAGTGTTGAATTCTGGGATTTGGTAATTTACAACCGTTGGGGTGAAAAAATGTTTGAAACCGATGATCCTGAAAATCACTGGGATGGAACAAATATGAATACAGGAAAACCGGCTCCAGGAGCAACATATTACTATGTGCTGAATTATCAGTTGAGAGGTGAACCTCGCAAGGATAAATCAGGTACAGTTACTTTATTCAGGTAATAATTCCCATGCAGGGGAAAACAATAGAGGGGTTGCCAGAAATGACAACCCCTCATTTTTTATTAATATTACAATATTTAACTTTGAGATTTGCTGAAAATATATCTTTTGTCAATCAAACCTTAAATTCTGATGAAATATCAGCAGCCATTTATAGCTTATCCATGGAAAAAAGTGCCTTTCATCAGGTTCATCATTCCTTTCATGACAGGAATAGTGATTTCATTTCAAATTCCATATCTTAATTATTACTTCTATCTTATTCCTCTACTGCTTTTACTATGTTGTATTCTTATGGAAAAATTGAGCATAAAATGGCTTTTCAAGTTGCATGTTTTTCATGTTTTTATTATCAATGTACTAATCATATTGTCAGTAATTTTCCTACATCAATCCTTTGTTCAAAACAATAAGCAATATCATTTTTCAAAATATTTGACAAAAAATTCTATAATTATTGGTCGTTTAAAAGAAGTACCTGAAGAAAAGGAGAAGACTTATAAAGGAATTATAAGGGTTGAAAAGGTGATAAATAATAAGGAAGTTATAAAATGCAGGGGAAAATTGCTCGTTTACTTCAAAAAATCAAAAAAATCAAACAGTTTGTTTTATGGTGATGTTTTGCTGATAAAAGGTACAATAACAGAAGTAGCTCCATCTTTAAACCCTGCTCAATTTGATTTTAAAAAGTTTCTCAGTTATAAGAGAATTTATCATCAGGCATTTCTGAATGAAACAGAGTGGATTGAAACCGGAATTAACCATTCCTTTCAAATTTCATATTTTATTATTCAGCTCAGGCAAAAAATAATTGAGCAGATAAAAATTCACGTTAAAAACACGGATGAACAATCCATTGCCATGGCTTTACTGGTAGGTTATCAGACTGAACTAAGCAATGATGTAAAATTTTCATTTATTAGTACCGGTGCGATGCATGTACTTTCTGTTTCAGGCTTACATGTTGGTCTGATATTTTTAGTTTTTAGTTATCTGACACGATTTTTAAAAAAGAAAAAGAGAGGAAAAATAATATATCTGATACTGAATTTGTTATTTTTATGGGTATATGCAATATTAACGGGATTTTCACCATCAGTACTCCGAGCCACTACAATGTTTAGTTTTGTGCTTATTGGCCAGAATTCAGGAAGAATTCCAAATATATATTCTTCTTTATATTTTTCGTTATTCATTCTTCTTCTTTTCGATCCACTGATGATAAGTCAGGTAGGATTTCAGCTTTCTTATGCCGCTGTAATTGGAATTGTTGCTTTACAGCCCAGGATATATAACCTTATCAAAGTAAAAAATGTCTGGATTCTTGATAAAATCTGGGCTTTAACGTCAGTTTCACTGGCTGCACAATTAGCAACTTTTCCTCTTGGACTATTTTATTTTACTCAGTTTCCTGTTTATTTTCTTATTTCAAATCTGTTAGTTATTCCTATTTCAACTTTTATTTTATATGCAGGTTTTGTTTTTCTTATAACAATTCCTATAGGTTTCGATTTCCTGAATAATATTCTTTCCTGGTTGTTGAATGCCTCTCTTTGGTTGCTTAATCATTCAGTAACAATGGTTCAAAATTGGCCAAAAGGATTGATTAGTGAAATTTATATCAGTTTGCTGATGACCTTATTAATTTATTTATTAATTTTTCTATTAATAGTTTTTCTTGTTAATAAACAAAGAAAATACTTCTTATATTTATTGACTACAATAGTTCTGATTTATAGTGGCAGCCTTTTCTGGAAAATAAAAAATAAAACAACTAGTAATGCAATAATTTACAGCATCAAAGGACATCAATTGATAGGATTTTTCGATTACGGGAAAGTGATATTTTGGGGAGACAGCAGCATTTTGAACGACTATGAAACCCTTAAATATAATACTTTCAGAGATGTTTGGAAGTATGGCCAGCAATCCGACAATATTACAAAAGTTATAATTGGAAGTGATTTTAAATCAAAAAATTTATTGATTAGAAATCATTATTGTATTTATAACAATACCAGATTTGTAATAGATGATTTTTCAAACAATAAAAAAGATTTATCGTATCGTTTTAAAACGGACTATTTATTAATTTCAAATCTGAAGTATGCTCATTTAAAGAAAATTTGCAATATTTATTGTTCAAACCATGTTTTTGTCAATATAAATCCATTAAATAAGAAATGGTTGTTTCTTAAAAATGAACTTAATAACCTCAACATGAATAATTACAATCTGGCTCAGGCAGGGGCATATCAAATAAATTATTACACAAAACCAGATTTTCAGACAAGTGTTCAAAATTTATCGCTTAGAATTAAAGAAATTTGTGGTCTAAATTAATTGCAATTTATGTACAGAACACACACTTGTGGCGAACTCAGGCCAGACCACATTGGGCAAAAAGTAATTTTAAGCGGTTGGATACAAAAATCACGTGACTTGGGAGGCATGACCTTTATTGACTTACGTGATCGATATGGAATTACTCAGCTTGTATTCAATATGGAAACTAATGGTGAATTGTGTGGAAAAGCACGTCAGTTCGGCAGGGAAGATGTAATTCAGGTTTCAGGAAATGTAGCTGAAAGAAGTAATAAAAACTTAAAAATACCCACCGGAGAAATTGAAATAATCGTTTTTGAAGTTAATCTACTGAATAAATCCAAGTTACCTCCTTTTACCATAGAAGATCAAAGTGATGGAGGTGATGAAATACGGATGAAATACCGCTATCTAGATATCCGCAGAAACATGGTGAAAAACAACCTCATTCTAAGACATCAAATGGCAGTGGAAACACGAAATTATCTGTCTGAACAGGGTTTTCTTGAAATAGAAACACCTTATCTGATCAAATCAACTCCAGAAGGTGCCAGAGATTTTGTTGTGCCTTCACGAATGAACCAGGGACAGTTTTATGCTTTGCCACAATCACCACAAACCTTCAAGCAATTACTGATGGTAGCCGGAATGGATAAATACTTTCAGATTGTAAGATGTTTCAGAGATGAAGACTTAAGAGCCGACCGTCAACCTGAATTTACACAGATTGATTGTGAAATGTCTTTTGTCACTCGGAACGATGTTTTGAATTCCTTTGAAGGTTTAGCAAAATATTTGTTCAAACGTGTGAAAGGTATTGATATTCAGGATTTCCCAAGAATGTCCTATGCTGATGCTTTGAAACTCTATGGTTCCGATAAACCTGATATTCGTTTTGGGATGACCTTTGTGGATATAACCGATCTGGTAAAAGGACACGATTTTAAGGTATTTGATGATGCTGAAATTGTAGTCGGTATTAAGGCAGAAAGCTGCGCAAATTGGAGCAGAAAAGAGCTTGATCAACTGACCGAATTTGTTAAAAAACCACAAATTGGTGCTGGTGGATTGATATGGATGAAATACAATGAAGATGGTTCATTAAAATCCTCAGTTGATAAGTTTTATACAGAAAATGATCTTAAACATTGGGCTATTCGTTTTGAAGCCAAAGTTGGTGACCTTATTCTTATACTTTCAGGCAAAACCAATAAAACGCGTTCTGCATTGAGCGAACTCAGACTGGAAATGGGTAAAAGGTTAAACCTTAGAAATCCTGATATTTTTGCTCCGCTTTGGGTAGTGGATTTTCCTTTACTTGAGTGGGATGAAGAAAGCCATCGTTTTTATGCCATGCACCATCCTTTTACCTCACCAAATCCTGAAGACTTATCAATATTGGATACTAATCCTGCCGCAGTACGTGCCAATGCTTATGACATGGTAATCAACGGAGTGGAAATTGGGGGAGGCTCTATTCGTATTCATAACCGCGATTTGCAGAAAAAAATGTTCAAAATCCTTGGATTTACAGAAGAAGAAGCACAGAACCAGTTTGGTTTCCTGATGAATGCTTTTGAATATGGTGCTCCTCCTCATGGGGGCATTGCTTTTGGTTTTGACCGCTGGTGTGCTTTGTTTGGCGGCAGCGACTCGATACGTGATTTTATTGCCTTTCCAAAGAATAATTCCGGCAGAGATGTGATGATAGATTCACCAAGTGAAATAAAAAAGGAGCAGTTGGATGAGTTGGGGTTGGATGTAATGATTTTAAAAAATGAATGAGTTGTTGAAAAAGATTGATTTATAAATTAAAATTAACGATTCATTATAATAATTTGAGCTTGTATTGTCTTAAAAATAATAAATAGTAACTGAAGGTGGAGTTCATTAAACTGTTAAATCTAATATACCTGTTTTTATAAATAGGAGTGCTTGCATTACCAATAAGCATGTATAATTGATTTTTTAACAATGAATGTTGGTTGACTCATTTGTGACAAGGAATTGAATTATATCATTTGGTTACTTAGGATAGTTTAAGCATAAATTTTTAAAAATGATGAATTCAAAACAGTTAATTACTGAAATCTGCGACTTCTGTGAGTCAAATTTCAACGAAGATAATGTCATTAAATACAGTCGTTATTTTAAGGGTGGGTTTAAAGGCTATGGTGTTCCGATAGAGGTTTTTAATGAAAAAGTGAAAGAGATAAAAAAAAGAAAAGATTTTAATCTGAACGTGTTGTATTCCATTGCACCGGAGCTATTGAGTCATGGAATGTATGAAACAACAAGTATCCCAATCATGTTACTTAAATCGTTTAAAAAGCAATTCAGTAAGGATGTATTTAATGAAATTGGTAAGTGGTTTGAATTTGGTATTGATAACTGGGCTCATGCCGACACTTTAGGGATGTTTATTATTCCTGAATTTTTGCTGAAAGACATCATTAATATTGATGATTTACAGCCGTGGATAAATTCTCCGCTGAAATTTAAAAGACGTGTTGCGGTTGTTTCAATGATAAAATTATTGAAGGTTACAAACGATTTTAATCCATTTTTTGAACTGATTATACCACTTATGCGTGATCCTGAAAGAGAAGTACACCAGGGAACAGGCTGGTTTTTGAGGGAAGCATGGAAGATTAAACCTGCTGATGCTGAAGAGTTTTTAATGAAATGGAAAGACCAATCGCCACGCATGATTTTTCAATATGCCTGTGAAAAAATGACACAGGAAAACAAACTCAGGTTTAAGAGAGGTAAACAATAAAATTAAAATCTGCAATTAAGTTAAACTAACACCTCTTTTTTATTGAACCTGTGTATTCCAATAACCAGACACAGGGCACTAATTCCTAGTGCAATAATTACATAAGTGCTGTTTAATGACAAATTTTGAAGGATTTCATCTCCTTTAAACCAATCGAATGGGGATATATATTTAAGTTTTTCCAGATCATCATTTAGCGAAATGACAACCTGAAATAAATACATTACCATGACAATACCTACTGTTATTGATCCAATTGATTTAGAGTAACTGTAAAATGATGATATAAAGAAAGAAATGGCACCAAATACAAGTCCTCCCATCAGCCATGCCAATGACATCAGGAAAATCACTTTCATATTAAAATTTCCATCGTAATAGGCTTTTGCTGAAAAGTATGCAATCACATAACAAGTCAACGTTGATAATAATAAATAAATCAATGCAACATATAATTTAGTCAATACAATAGTTATTTTAGGGGATGGTAATGAAAATAAATATTCAGCGGTTTTATCTCTGTATTCTTTTGAAACAATATTAGCAAATAAGCCTGCAAGGTATATGGCAAGGAAAAGATAAATGTAGGAAAATGCAAGTGCCAGAATACTTTCTCCCTGTGAATAATTTAACCCGGAGAAGCCAAATGCTGCCTGCAACTGCTCAGGAAACTTGAGGTCTATAATCTGCTGGATATCAACGCCCATTTTTTTCCCGATAGCAAGACAATAAACAATCATGAATCCATTAATTAGCATTGTGATGATAAATGATTTTAAATTTCTTATTAATTCTCTTCTGAACAACATGGCAAACCTCCCTGTATTATTTAAAGTAATGCATAAAAACACTTTCCAATTCAGGTTCTTCAATATGAATTGAATTGATGTTTAATTGATTTAAAACTTGCAGTAATTCATTCGGACTTCCTGAATACATAAACTGAATGTGTTGCCCTTGCCTGTCGTATGCAGCTACTCCTTTTAATTCTGCAAAATTTATATCGTCCTTTGTTTCTAAACGAACCAGCCTGTATCCTAAGTTGGTAAATTCACTGGAAGGAGCTTCCTTAATTAAAACTCCATCTTTTATTAACCCGATTCGTGAACAGAATTTCTGTACTTCATGCAATACATGTGAAGAAAAAAATATTGTAACGCCATTTTTTTGCTCTTCTTTTAGTAAATCATACAGATTGTTCCTGATTACAGGGTCAAGACCATTTGATGGTTCATCCAGTATCAGCAGTTTTGGTGATTGTAATAATGCACAGGCTATAGATATTTTTTTTCGGTTACCGAAAGACAACTGTTCAAATTTTTTATTCATATCAATGTCCAGAATATCAACCAGTTTTTTTATTCTATCATTTGATTTTATCTTGTAAAAATTTTCTGTAAATGCAAATAAATCAGCTACTTTCATGTCGCTGTACATAAATGATTCTGCTGAAACATAACCTGTAATCTGTTTGATTTTTACCTCATCTGTTTCCGGAGAAAAACCCATTACTTTTATTTCACCTTTGTCGTGTTTCAGGTAGTTCAGCAATAACCTGATTGTTGTTGATTTTCCTGCACCATTTGGGCCAATAAAACCATAAATTTCTCCTTCCTGAACTGATAGATTCAGCTTATTCAGTGCTAGTATTTTTCCATAAGATTTTGATACATCCTTCAGCCTAATTGCTTCCATTTTTATTGATTTATTATTATTGAATTCAAGGAAATAATTGTTTTAGATTCATTACCTGAACATAACTATTTTTTTTGTTATAGTTTGTAAATCTGTTAAAATATGAATAAAATAAACACCATTGTTTTCAAGGTGAAATTGGTAAGAAGTTTGGCTTTTGTCTGAGGTAAATACATTTCTTTTACCTGAAATTGAATATACGTCAATTTGTTTGAATGATGAGGGTACAAACACAGTAACTTCACCATTTAAAGGGTTTTGAAATACAACAGTTTCCATAATCTCTGATTCAATAATACCATTAACATCTGTTGTAAAGCTGATTTCATTTCCATATCCTGTTCCGGTACTGTTTGTGGCATAGGCTTTTATGTAATACTTTGTGTCAGGAACAAGACCAGATATGTTACTGATAAAAATCCCGTCACCTGCACCATCTGATGTTTTTGTGCTAAGTGCAATGGTAGGGTTGGGCAAAATATCCCACACCACACCACGATTAATAATTTCACTTCCTCCCTTGTCAGTAATGTTGCCGCCACTGACTGCGCTGACAGAAGATACTGATGACACAGCAGTGGTGGTGAGCCATGGCAAAGTGTCGTTTGGTACAACTATGCTATCATTGACAATATTCCACATCATCCACCAGAATGCTTTTGCCATGATTATACTGCCTGTCCAGTTGGGATGGCATGATGGTCCCGGGGGTTTTTCGCCACAATAGCCACTGAAAGCCATTTCCCAGCCATTGCTGTTTGTTAAATGAATACCAGATGAATCGTGTGATTGAATATCAGCAAGGTCAAACAAAATTTTATTATTATTTTTTGCATAATTTCTTATCAGGAAATTTAAAGTGTCGGTACAGTGCATTCCGGGTTGGGTAAGTGGTATTGTCCACCAGATAAAATGCTTTTCAGGATATTTTTTTTCAAGTTGGTTCATATTGATTCTTAATGAATCCCATGCTTTAGCAACAAGTGATGGCTTGAAATTAGCACCACCACAAGGTTCTGCCACCTGATCTAAACCATCGAGATAACAGTATTTGAATGAAAATGCGTTAAAGCTATCTGCCTGCAACTCTGTTTCTTTAACGAAATCCTGAATTTTTCCATACCAGCCACTGTTGCCACGTGGCTGAAAGTCCCAGTTTCTTCTGTCATATTTATAAGGTTGAAATAATTTGCATTCTGCAGGATTGGTTCTGGTTCCCTGAATACAGTATAACCCGTTATCGATTGTGGTGCCTACAGAGGCATGCCTGAACATTAATTTTATTGCAGCGATTTCTCCAAGAACGCTGTCAGGAATATCCTTAAACTTAGATGCTGAAGTGTAATCAACAATAAGAGGTTTAGTTTTACCTACCTGCCCGCTAAGTTTTAAAATGATGACAATAAAAAAAATAATAAAGGTAAATTTTTTCATAATATAAGATTTTCGTGCTTAAATGTGCTTTAATAAATTTCCAGACAAATATAATAATAATTCTATCAATCGGGATTATTCTCTAACAAAATGTTCCATTTTAGAAGGTATTTCAAGCGAAAGTTCAATCAATCCCTTGAATACACCTTTTTCATACCATGGTGATTGATATATTAGCTTTATAACACCTGCTTTTTCTATTGTATATGCATTTGTGGATTGAGTTTTCAGCAAACTTTTAATTTTTTGCACTGATTCTGCTCCATGGCAATCAAAAAGACTCTTCCCAATTAATTCAGAACCACCATATTTTTGAAAAGTTTTAATTGATTTTTCATTCATGTAAATTATGATTCCTTCAGTATTACAAATGGTGACAGAATAAGGAAATTCGTCAATCCAGGCTGATTTGTTATGATTCATTATATTTCTGTGAAATTATAAGTTAAATATTATTTCTGCAATTTTATCACTGCTTTTGGTCCACGAAAACAGTTTCTTTTGAGAATTTCCATTTTCTATCAATTTGTTCCTTAAATTATTGTCTCTTGATAGCAAGGTCATCTTTTCGGCTATTTCTTCAATATTGAGGGGATTTACATACAGTCCGGCATCACCTGCCACTTCTGGTAATGAAGTGCAGTTGGATACAATGACCGGAATACCACAATTCATTGCATCAAGTACAGGAATGCCAAAGCCCTCAAAAAGAGAAATATAAACCATTGCTTTGGCTGATGCAATCACCTTAGCCAATTCTTCATCTGGCAACCATCCGGTAAAATTTACTTCGCTTTTATGTTTCATTTCAAGGTAGGTTTGTTCAATCGATGAAGTTTGCCAGGCTTTTCTGCCTGCTATCAATAATTTGATTTCTGAATGGGTATTGCTTTTAAAAAGGTCAAATGCTCTAAGCAGATTAATGATATTTTTTCTTGGATGTAATGAACCTGCATACACAATATAATCAAAACCATTTGAATATTTAGTTTTTACAGTACTGATTGTTTGAGAATTAAGAGGTTGATATATTTCTTTTGAACCATTAAAAACAACATTTATCTTTTGAAGATTAATATTATACTTTTCAGCAATATCTTTTTTTGAATATTCTGATACTGTGATGATTTTGTCGGCTTTTTTTGCATACTTAGGATAAAAATAACGATAGTATTTTCTGACAAAAAATGGTACTGCATCAGGAAAACTTTCAAATGCGAGGTCGTGAATAATAGCAACAGTTTTTGAGTTAGTTTTTAAAGGCAGCATACCGTCCATTGAAATAAAAATATCAGGTTTAATTTTTTTTAATTTTAAATATAATGACCATTCAAACCAAATAAACCATAGGAATGGATGACGTGCCGGAGGAAACAAAACCACTGGGATTACATTGTCTGAAAAAATAAAATCAGACTGAGGTTTCCGGTCAAAAAACAAATAAAACTTATGCTGAGGATAATTTACACATAAACGCCTGATTATCTCAAAAGTAAAAACACCGATTCCTTCTAGTCTGTCATTTATTAAAAATCTTGTATTAACTGCTATTTTCAACTGTTTAATTGATGTAATTGAATTAACAACAAAAATAAAATAAAATTTAATAACTTATAATTTTCATGAAATTATTCCGTTAATATGATTTTGTTTAGCCAAATGAATTTCTGACATTTGCAGTAATTTTTGTTGGTAGAAATAAAAAAAGAATTAAATCTTTCGAACTAATTAAGTAAAAATCACGATGGAAATTAAAAAACCAAACGATTTTATTATTGTTATCAGGTTTATCTGGAAATGGAGATATTACATTGGTGCTTTCAGTTTGTTTGCTGCCATTATAGCTGCTGTATTTTCAGCACCTATTTTTGTAAAACCAAAATATGAAGCAGTTACAATATTTTATCCTTCTACAAATATGTCGGTTTCAAGAGGATTGATGAATGAAAACCAATATTCTGATAAGGATTTTCTGACCGTTGGAGAAGGTGAAGAGGCCGAGCAATTGTTACAAATACTTCAATCAGACCGTATAGCAGATAAAATTAAAAAAAGGTTTAATTTGATGGAACATTATCGAATTAAACCTGATGAAAAATATGCCAACACAAAATTTGGATATAAATTCCGTAAAAATGTCAAATCGAGTTTAACAGAATATACTTCTATCCGTGTAAGTGTCAGGGATGAGGATAAAGAACTTGCTGCAAAGATTGCCAATGATATTGTAGAAATAATGGACACAATCCGAAATAACATCCAAAAAGAAAGGGCAAAGCAAGGTTTATTTATTGTTGAAAAAGATTTTAATGAAAAGAAGGCATATGTTCAAAGCCTGATTGATTCAATGAACTCTTTGGCAAAACTTGGTATTCTTGACTATACTGCAATGTCGGAAGCATTGAGTACTGCCTATGCTGAAGCAATAAATAAAGGAAATACTGCTGCTATTAAAATGCTTGATAATAAAATTGATTTAATGGGAAAATATGGCCCTACACAGGCTTGGCTGGCAGGTGAGCTTGAATATGAGCTTGAATTGCTGGTAAAATTACGTGCAAAATATAAACAGGTTAAAGCGGATGTTGATAATATGATTCCCTCAAAGTTTGTTGTAGAACGTGCTTATGTTCCAGAAAAGAAAGCTTTTCCCAGGAGATCATTAATTACACTTATTTCATTTGCCTCTGCGTTTTTCTTTGCAGTGATTGCTTTAGTTGTTTTTGAAAACTGGAATTATATTAAACCGGAGGAGAAGTGATAGCATGACTGTTGTTAGTCAGTTGTTTCGAGGTAAATATGTTGCAGTTACTATTATTTGCCTTCTTTTTATTGTTCTTAACCTGCTATTATTGCTTCATGAAGTATATTATGCTGCTTTTGTCCCGTTAGTAATCATACTCCTGTATCTTGTCATAAAACTTCCTGAATATGTTATTTTTTTTATTACATTCATTACACCTTTATCTTACAATTTACGAATAGAAGAGCTGAAATCAGAAATTATTATACCTACTGAACCGATAATCATTATTCTTTCTATAATGATTTTTTTCAGATTTATACTCGATGGAGTTTATGATAAAAGAATTTACAAAAATCCGCTAACTTTAGCAATTATATTTAATTTAATCTGGATTTTGCTTACTTCAATTACAAGTACAATGCCTCTGGTATCCCTCAAATTTTTTATTTCACGTTTGTGGTATGTTGTTGTATTTTACCTGTTAGGGATACATTTATTTAAAAATATTAAATCGGTAAAACTTTTTATCTGGTTGTTTTCATCATCATTGGTAATTGCTGTAATAGCTATTTTGTATCAGCATTCACTACATTTCTTTAGTCAGGAATGGTCTAATAAAGTGACTGATCCCTTCTTTAAAGATCATACAATTTATGGTGCTGTGCTGGCACTAATTATTCCTGTTATGGCTGGATTTGTTATCAAACCAAAATATTTTAATCTTTCACCAAATGAACGCTTACTGGCTATTTTCTTTTTTGCAATTTTAATGATTGGATTGGTGTTTTCATATACCAGGGCTGCCTGGATGAGTGTCGTAGTGGCCTTAGTTTACTTTTTTGTATTAATACTTAAAATCAAATTCAGGTTTCAAATGGTATTAATAGGAATTCTTGCTCTTGGAATTATCTATTTCTGGCCATTTGTTAAACTTTATCTGGCAAATACCAAATCAGTTTCAAGTGATGATTTTAAAGATCATTTAGAGTCGGTTTCAAATATTTCAACCGATTTGAGCAACACAGAAAGAATAAACAGATGGGAATCTGCTATTAGGATGTATAAAGAAAAACCTGTTTTCGGATGGGGACCGGGCACATATATTTTTAAATATGCACCTTTTCAGTTAGCCAGGCTAAGAACACCTATCAGTACTGATTTTGGAACCTTAGGAAATGCACATAGCGAATACATCGGGCCATTGAGTGAATCCGGACTTTTAGGAATGATATCAATCATTGTTATTGTTCTGATTGTTATTTACAAAGGAAATTATATTTATTTTAATTCAAAAAATAAAACAACAAAAGCTTATGCAGTAATTATTATGCTTAGTTTGATGACATATTTTGCTCATGGCCTGGTAAATAATTTTTTACATACTGATAAAGCATCTGTTCCTTTTTGGGCTTTTATTGCTATCATTGCAGCATTGGATCAATACCATTTAAATAGTGAAAATAAATAATTTATGAGGAAATTATTACTTTTATCAGGTTTCTCCCTGATATTTTTATCATCATCCATTTCTCCATATCAAATGTATCTTGCTAATGGAGAAAAAACAGATTTTGACCTGCTTGTTTACCGTGCACAGGAGGCTGATGTTATTCTTTTTGGTGAGTTTCATAATAATGCTATCGCACATTGGTTGCAGCTTGAATTAACAAAGGAATTGTTCGATATAAAGAAAGAAAACCTGGTTCTTGGAGCAGAAATGTTTGAATCTGATCAGCAAATTGTTCTTAATGAATTTTTATCAGGAACAATCTCTGAAAGCAGTTTTGAAAAAGATGCCAGACTATGGCCTAATTATAAAACAGATTATAAGCCACTTGTAGTTTTTGCTAAAAAAAATAATCTTGATTTTATAGCTACCAATATACCAAGGAGATATGCCTCTGTTACTGCAAAATTTGGACTGGATACGCTTAAAACAATGTTTAATAAGCATAGCAAGATGTTTATTGCACCCTTACCAGTTGAATTTGACCCTGAACTTCCGGGTTATAAAAGTATGGCACATGAGGGCGGAAATGTTCCCGGGATGAAATACCTCGCACAGGCACAAGCCATTAAAGATGCTACTATGGCTTATTTTATTGTTGAAAATACTAAAAGAGACAACACTTTTCTTCACTATAATGGTGCTTATCATTCAAATAACTATGAAGGAATAGTGTGGTACCTGAAAAAATATAAGCCATCATTAAAAATTTTAACCATCAGTGTTGTCGAACAGGCTGACATCAGCAAACTGGAAGATGAATACATGAAACTGGCTGATTTTATCATTGTTGTTGATGAAGATGTAACTAAAACTAATTAATATTTATGAAAAAAACATTAATGATTATCGCTGTTATTGCCCTGTTAACGGCATGTTCAGGAAATAAGAAACGTCAAAAGGCAATTAATGAAATCAATAAGCTGAATAAGGAATTTGATGAGTCTGTGACAGGTCAGAATTTTGATTTGAACAAAGCACATCAATTGGTGGAATTATATTCAAATTTTGTTGAAGAATATCCAAAAGATAGTGTTGCACCAGAAATGATGATCAAACAGGCAATATTACAGGCATCATATCTGGGTGAAACAAAGCTTGCAGTTTCCTTGCTTGAGTCAATCAGTGAAAAATATCCAAAATCGGTTCAGGCTGTACAAAGTTTGTTTTTGGCAGGTGATTATTATCAATATAAAATAAAAGACCTGACGGCAGCACGAAAATGTTATCAAAAAATGATTGATAAATATCCAAAAGATCCATTAACATCGCAGGCAAGAATTTTAATGCAGAACCTGGGAAAATCTCCAGAAGAATTGTTGGATATGATCCTCGATAAAGCTGCTTCAGAAAACAGCACCTCAGGAATCGAAAAGTAGTTAATTTTATGAAAAAGGTTTTAATCCTTGGCTCTGGCATGGTTGCAGGGCCAATTATAGATTATTTACTAACAAATAATTATTTGGTTACAATAGCCACACCATTGGTTGAGCGTGCTCTTGAATTAGTTGATAATCACCCAAACGCTAAGGTAATTAACTGGAATATCGAAGAAGATAGATTATTATCAAATCTGATTGCTGATAACGACATTACCGTAAGTCTAATACCCTACACCTTTCATACAATAGTTGCCAGACATTGCATTACACATCGTAAAAATATGCTTACTACATCCTATGTAAGCAATGAAATGAAAAGCATGTATGAGGATGCTAAAAAAGCAGGAATTCTTATTTTAAATGAAATCGGCCTTGATCCTGGCATTGACCACATGAGTGCAAAAAAAATAATTGATGAGGTACACAAAAAAGGTGGAGTTGTGAAGACATTTTATTCATTCTGTGGTGCCTTACCGGCTCCCGAAGCAGCCGACAATCCATTCAAATACAAATTTTCCTGGAGTCCAAGAGGAGTTTTGCTGGCTGGTAAAAATAATGCTCAATACAAATATGATAGCAAATTGATCAATGTTGATACTGAGAGTTTGTTTAAGGATGTGCGAAATATCACATTTCCTGATTTCGGTGCAATGGAGGTTTATCCAAATCGCGACTCATTAAGCTATATTGAATTGTACAATATTCCTGAAGTAGAAACTATAATGCGAGGTACCATTCGTTACAAAGGTTGGTGCAAAATATTGGATGCACTGAAAAAAATGAATTTGCTTTCTGATGAAGACATTGACTGCAAAGGTTTTAATATAAAAGAATTTGTTAAAGAACTATGTAATAAAAATGGTTATAATTTTGATGAAATTTTACTTGATGAACACATCAATTATGCACTTAAATGGGCAGGTTTTCTTAGTCAGGATACATTTACACAAGCAAAAATAAAACCTTTTGACCTTACTGCTGATTTAATGATTCCTAAAATGATGATTACTGAAAATGAACGCGATATGGTACAAATGCTACACTGGTTTGTGGTAAAATATCCTGATGGTAAAACAGAGAACATTCGCTCCAGCATGTTGGTTTATGGTACGGTTGGTGGCAATACTGCTGTGGCAAAAACAGTAGCCTTACCTGCCGCAATGGGTGTCAGAATGATATTGGAAGGAAAAATTGATTTGAAAGGAGTACATATTCCCACATCACCAGAAATATATTTACCCATTTTATCAGAACTTGAAAAGCTTGGTATTTGCCTGAATGAAGAATATAATATGCCTTCTGGTATGTTAGTTGATGAATAATATAAAAATTTTTATGGGTAGGCTTATTCTATTGATCACATTCTTGCAGTTTTTAACACTTGCAGGATTTTCTCAACAAGAAGATGATTATTCACGAAACATGCCCCATAAGGATAAAAAAGTGGACATGCTCAGCCGGTTTCATTTGGGTGGTGGAGCCGATGCAAGATTTGGCCCTGTTACCTATATACAGCTATCACCACAACTTAGTTTTGATGTCACACAACGATTAAGCTCTGGTATAGGTCTTACCTATGTTTATTACCGCTACAACTACGACCAGATTTATGGCTCAGGAGGCATTCATATTTCTTCGATTTATGGTGGAAGTTTTCATTTGAATTACCGTATTTTAGAATCTATAGTCCTTTACACAGAATACGAATCGCTTAATTTTGAATATTATGATCCAAATATTTTTGATTTTAAACGGAAATGGGTCAACAGCTTTTTTGTTGGTGGAGGATACCGCCAATATTTTAACAACGGTCATTCTTATGTGCAGATGTTGTTGCTTTATAACCTGAATTATCAGCCCAATTCACCCTATCCCAGCCCTTGGATGCCACGCATTAGTGTTTATTTTTAATTCTAAATGCAGATTTCGTTTTCTTTAAAATGTTTTTCTCAAACCTTATTAACTTATTGTAACTTTATTAAGATTACATTATCTTTGATGAAAAATAAATTATGAAAACAATTTGCCTGACTTATTTACTATTGTTTTATACCTGCCTTTCTAGCTATGCACAGCAAGAAAAAATCAAAAATCCTGAACTTTCACACCATTATTTAGGAGGCATGGCAGGCTTCAGCACTGGCTATGGTCCTACCTATCGTTTCTGGCCCGGTAAATTTGGTGGCCAGATAACTTTTACTCCTGTTTCTTCCCCTATCCATTTACAATTAAGCATAGGGCTGACCATGTTGTATAGGCTAAAATCGTACAATCATATCAATTTATTTCTTTACCAGGGAAACCACCTGTATTACAATGCCTGGGTATGGGAAATATGGCATCGCAAACTGGATGTTAACTATGCTGAAGGAAGGCAATTTCATGGTATTGGAGGCGGGCTGGAATGGGTGATCTCAAAAAGGCTCAGCTTTAACCTGATGGCAGGCTATAGCCTCAGCAAATATATTGATGATAACGAGTGGTTGCTCAATCTAACTGGCGAAACTGGGATTTTTATCAGACTGTAAATGAGAACATTCAGGATTAAAGACACAAGATTACAGAGTTTATTGACCTGACATGGCAATATTCCACCTACAAATTGCAGTTTGTTTATGATGAAAAAATAAAGATTTATTTACTGTCCAGCTCTGTTTTTAGCCTGATGCAATGCTTGAGTGGTGATTACTTCGAACAGTATAGGTATTGTCTTTAACTTCCAGATTTATTTTAGAATTGTTCAACAATTTTAATTTTTAATTAAATAACAAAAAGCACCCCTGCCTTAGCAAGGATGCCTTTTATGATTCTTTTCATTAAAATTTTAGCTGCAACCCAAGCTGTTGCCACAGTTCAGGCATTTGTAGCAGGTGCCATTACGTACAGTAATATGACCGCACATATCACAAGGTGGGGCATCACCCATCATATTGCTGAGATAGCTATCCTTGGCAGAATAGCTTTTTGCTTCTTTCAACCGTGTCGTATCCAGAAACACCGGTTTTTCTGCAATAAACTTTGGTTCAACACTTTCTTCAATGCTTTCCATCGAATCGTTCGACAACAAAGTTTTCGATAATGGTTCAACAATATCTTCTGGTTTGACCTGTACCAGATCGTTTCGTTCAAGGTATTCGAAGCCTAACAATCTGAATACATAATCAATAATGGATGTGGCGTTTTTAATGTTTGGATGGTCAACATTTCCACTGGGATCGAAGCGTGTGAAGGTAAATTTTTCAACATATTCTTCTAAAGGAACGCCATACTGCAACCCAATTGAAATGGCAATGGCAAATGAGTTTAACATGGAACGGAAACTGGCTCCCTCTTTGTGCATATCAATAAAAACTTCACCAAGTGTGCCATCGCTGTATTCACCTGTCCTCACAAAAATAGTTTGTCCTCCAATTTTAGCTTTTTGCGTAAATCCTTTTCTCTTGTTGGGTAAACGCTTTTTCTCCACGATTCTTGAAAGTGCACGTTTAAACTCTGTATCTTCCGATTGTGCCATCATTTTCTGTGCTGCTTCAAGCAATTGTTCCTGTGTCAGGTCATCTAAAGTTTGTGTTTTTAGTTTTTCTTGTTCAGCATCATTTGATGTATCATCAAACGAACTATTTGATAGTGGCTGGCTGTGTTTTGAACCGTCTCTGTAAAGTGCAATTGCTTTAATGCCAAGTTTCCATGATTCATAATAGCAGTTCTGTATATCTTCTACTGTTGACTCATTCGGGAAATTAACTGTTTTTGAAATGGCACCTGAAATAAACGACTGTGCTGCTGCCATTTGCCTGATATGTCCCATTGGCTGAATGAAACGCTTTCCTGTTCTTCCATTTTTATTGGCTGTGTCAAACACCGGGAGGTGTTCTTCTTTTAAAAATGGCGCCCCTTCAACAGTCATCATTCCACAGATATAGTCATTGGCTATTTCAATTTCTTTTGTGCTGAATCCTAATTCAAGTAAGAAATTAAAATTATTATCAGTGTATTTTTCTTTAGGAATATTTAATCTTTCAAGGCATGTTGTTCCTAAATTATGGTAACTGAATGCAATAACTATACTGAATGTTCCCTTAAGATAATCTTCTACTTTTTTTATTTCTTCATAGGTTAATCCTTTATCCAGCAAAGAACCATAATTTATATAAGGTGCATTTTTAAAACTTGCAGTACCATTGACATATTCAATAATTGCTTTAATTTCTTTATCAGAATAGCCTAACTTTTTCAATGCAGGAGGCACCATTTGATTGATGAGTTTAAGATTTCCTCCACCAGCTAATTTTTTATTTTTAACAAGGGCAAAGTCAGGTTCAATACCTGTTGTATCACAATCCATTAACAGGCCAATTGTTCCTGTGGGTGCTAAAACTGAAACCTGTGCATTACGGAATCCATATTTTTCCCCAAGTTCAAGTGCCTGATCCCACACATTGCATGCTGATTCAAGTAGATAATCAGGGCAATATTTTGGATCAATACCCTTAGGTTTTATTTCAAGACCTTCAAATCCTTCTTCAATATTGTTGGCTGCCAACCGGTGATTTCTGATTACTTTCAGCATGTGTTTTTTATTCTTTTCGAATTCTTTAAAAGGACCAAGAATTCGCGACATTTCAGCTGAAGTAGTATAGGCATGACCGGTAAGAATACTGGTAAGTGCGCCAGTAATAGCAAATGCTTTTTCGCTGTCATAGGGTAATCCGTTCAGCATAATCAAAGCACCAAGATTGGCATAACCCAAGCCAAGTGTACGGTACTCATACGAGAGGGTGGCCACATCTTCAGAAGGAAACTGTGCCATTAAAACGGATATCTCAAGAATAATCGTCCAGATTCTGATAGCATGTTTATATGCTTCAACATCAAATAAGCCTGTTTCTATGTTGTAAAACTTTATCAGATTTAAAGAAGCGAGGTTGCAGGCAGTATTGTCAAGAAACATGTATTCTGAGCAAGGGTTTGACGCTCTTATTCGACCGCCTTCAGGGCATGTGTGCCAGTCATTGATAGTGGTGTCGTATTGAAGCCCGGGGTCAGCGCATGACCATGCAGCTTGTGCAATACTATCCCACAATTGGCGTGCAGATATTTTTTTTACTTCTCTGGAAGTTGTCCTTTCGGTCAATGTCCAATCTCTGTCTTCCTCAACAGCATACATAAAATCGTTAGAAACCCTGACTGAATTATTTGAGTTTTGCCCTGAAATTGTTCTGTAAGCTTCACCCTCAAAGTCAGCGGAATAACCTGCTTTTATTAATGCAGCTACTTTTTCTTCTTCCTTGGCCTTCCAATTAATAAAATCTTCAATTTCAGGGTGATCAACATCAAGAATTACCATTTTAGCAGCTCTGCGTGTGGTACCTCCAGATTTTATAGCTCCAGCAGCACGGTCACCTACTTGTAAAAATGACATTAATCCACTGGATTGTCCTCCACCAGATAATTTTTCTTCTTTTCCTCTGATGTTTGAATAATTGGTACCTACACCTGAACCATATTTAAAAATACGTGCTTCACGAACCAGCAAATCCATGATGCCACCTTTATTGACTAAATCATCATTTACACTTAATATAAAGCATGCATGCGGCTGTGGCCGTTCGTAAGCAGAACTTGATTTTTTTAATTCACCATCAACCGGATCAACATAATAATGTCCTTGTGCGTGTCCTTTGATACCATACGACCGATAAAGTCCTGTATTGAACCATTGTGGTGAATTCGGAGCTGCTATTTGTGCCAACAACATATAAACAACCTCATCATAAAATGTTTTTGAATCTTCAACAGTATCAAAATATCCAAATTCTTTTCCCCATTCGCACCAGTCGTTAGCCATACGATGAACAACTTCCTTGACAGAAGTTTCTTTTCCGGTAGTACCATCTTCTTTTTTAACACCAGCTTTTCTGAAATATTTCTGAGCAAGAATATCTGTTGCTACCTGACTCCATTGGCTGGGAACTTCAACATTTCGTAATTCAAAAACTGTTTCTCCATTTGGGTTTTTAATGATGCTATTTCTTTGCTCATAAACAAATTTTTCGTAAACCGATTCCCCCTTTTTCGTATAAAACCTGTTGATTTTTAACCCTTCTCTTTTTGTGTAATCATTCTTCATACTCAGTACTTTGTCTATTCTTTTATTTTTTAAAGTGAAAACTCCCCCACAAACCTGATTGATTATTCTGGATTGTTTAAGGGAATTTTACCTTCGTAACAAAACTAAGATTGTATTTTTTCTGATAAAAGATTTCTTTTCAACACTGTGGTGGATTCATAAAAATAATTAAAAATCAATTATTTACAATTTTATAACGAATTCGTAATTTTAATTTAACCTGCTAATAATGTATTTGTTATACTTGTTCGTAGTTGAAATTATAAATTGTTGATAACTTCAAATAAAATATCAAGTTTTTAAAGCTGTCATAAAATTTCTATCTTTGCACCCTCAACTCAACAGGGAAATCAGTTATGGGAATTATAGAACATTTTATCTCTGAAAAAAAATCTAAAGGGAAAAAACTGTTTACCTGGTTGATTGACCCTGATAAATTAACACCTGAAGAGCTAATAAAACAGCTTGAAATTGCCAAGACGCAACCACCTGCGCTGGTGTTTTTAGGTGGCAGTCTGATGATTAAAGATCAGGTAACAGCATTTATTGATATTATTAAAAGTTACTTAAGCTGTCACATCGTTATTTTTCCTGGGAGTACAAATCAATTTAACGAAAAAGCCGATGGTATTTTGTTTATCAGCTTAATTTCAGGCCGTAATCCCGACTTTTTAATTGGCCGGCATGTTGAGATAGCTTCATTAATAAAAAATAGCAAACTTGAGGTTTTACCAACTGGATATATGTTGGTTGATTGTGGTGTTCCTACTACAGCATCATATATAAGTTCAACCTTTCCTTTACCGTACACAAAGACTGATATAGCTGTTAGTACTGCTTTGGCAGGCGAATACCTGGGTTTAAAATTTATCTTTCTTGATGGAGGCAGTGGTGCTAAAATGCCAATTGGCTATGATATGATAAGTGCTGTTAGAAAGCAAATTTCAGTACCTTTAATAGTTGGAGGAGGAATTCGTACACCTGAGCAAATGGAAAATGCCTACAGAGCCGGAGCTGATATTGTAGTTGTAGGGAATATTATTGAAAAGAATCCCTCGTTGTTGATAAATTTTGCATCTACTGCAAACAGCTTTTATCAATAGTTAAATACATTTGCTACAAGATTACCAAGTTAATCATACTGAATTACTGCTATTATTATGGTTAAAAAATATACTGATATTCCTGACAATACATTTCGTGAAGAGAAAAAATCTACTACTTCATCAAAGCAAATGTTATCATTTAAGCTCCCAAAAGAGAAAATAGAAAGGATAAAGCGCATCGGTGGTTTGATTTTTCTTACTATGGCGGTTATTATGTTTTATTCATTTATCTCATTTCTTTTTTCTTGGCAAATGGATCAGAACTTAGTTCATAACATTAATAGTGTAATTAAAAGCTTGAAAGAAATAAATCCTGAAATGACCTCCAATCAGGGTGGTTTGGCAGGTGCTTTTTTGGCCTACCTTTTTATGGCAAAATGGTTTGGGGTTTCTTCTTTTATTTTTATTGCCATTTTTATTATTGTGGGCTTCAGATTGTTTTTTGATTATAAAATAGTCTCTATTCGTAAGACTATTATTGTATCGGTCTTTTTTATATTATGGTGCTCAATTTCGCTGGCAGTCGTTTTTTATCAAACAGCTGATTTAATGGCAGGTGGTTTTGGTATTTATTCATATTTATGGCTTAGCAGTATTTTTGGGGTTTTTGGAACTGTTGTCATCTTGATTTTTGCTTTAGTGCTCTTTTTAATAATAATGTTTAATGTTAATTTTCAGTTACCAGCAAAAAAAACGTTAAAAGATGAACCTTTAGAGGATGAGTTTATTGACAATAAATCCATGGATGATTTAAAAGAAGAAAACATTGATGAAATGCTCGCCTCAACGTCTGAGCCTGAAGAAGAATTCGTTCAAAAACCATTAATCGAAACGATGGTAATTCCTTCAGAAGATGTTGATTTTGAAGTGGAAAGGTTGGTTGAAGATGAAAGAAATATAAAACTAAAAGATAACATTACTGTAAAAGACTTGCCACCCTATGATCCAACATTGGAGTTATCAAATTATAAATACCCTTCACTGGACCTTTTAAATGATTATGTTGAACAAAACACTGAAATAAATCAATCTGAGCTTGAAGAACGTAAAAACCTGATTGTTCAAACTTTAAGAAACTATAATATTGAAATAGATAAGATAAAGGCAACTGTTGGTTCAACAGTTACACTTTACGAAATAATTCCATCAGCCGGTATCAGAATTTCAAAAATAAAAAATCTGGAAGATGATATTGCTCTTAGCTTGTCAGCATTGGGAATCAGAATAATAGCACCTATCCCTGGAAAAGGAACAATTGGAATTGAAGTGCCCAATATTACACCTGAAACAGTACCTATTAAATCAGTATTAGGTTCAGGAAAATTTATTAATACAAACATGGAACTACCATTTGCAATTGGAAAAACAATTTCAAATGAAGTTTTTATAGCAGATTTAACCAAAATGCCACATTTATTAATAGCTGGTGCAACAGGTCAGGGGAAATCAGTTGGTTTAAATGTGATAATAACATCACTATTATATAAAAAGCATCCATCACAGGTAAAATTTGTTTTAGTTGACCCCAAAAAGGTTGAACTAAGTATTTATTCAAGAATTGTTAAGCATTTTATGGCAAAATTGCCTGATAATGATCAGGCAATTATTACAGATATTAGTCAGGTTATTGATACTCTTCATTCATTAACAATGGAAATGGATGACAGGTACTTATTGCTTAGAGATGCACATGTAAGGAATATTGTGGAGTATAATAAAAAATTTATTGCCCGTCAGTTAAATCCGGAAGAAGGTCACAGGTACTTACCTTATATTGTTTTGGTTGTTGATGAGTTGGCTGATTTAATGATGACAGCTGGTAAAGAAGTTGAAATGCCAATAGCGCGACTGGCACAACTTGCGCGTGCAATTGGTATTCACCTGATTTTAGCAACTCAACGTCCATCAGTAAATATAATTACTGGCACCATTAAAGCTAATTTTCCGGCCAGAATAGCATTTAAAGTGAGTGCAGCTGTTGACTCCAGAACAATTATTGACTCAAAAGGTGCGGAGCAGTTAATTGGCAGAGGGGATATGTTGTTTTCAACTGGCAGCGATATGATACGAATTCAATGCGCTTTTATTGATACGCAGGAAATTGACAAAGTAGTTGATTTTATTGCTGAACAACCAGCATATCCTCAAATACACACTTTGCCTCAGGTCATCAAAGACAAAGAAGTAAACGATACAGAAACTGATATTGATGAACTAGATCCATTGTTTGAGGATGCTGCTCGTATTGTTGTTCAGCATCAGCAAGGCTCTACTTCATTAATTCAAAGGAGATTGAAACTTGGCTACAACAGAGCAGGTAGAATAATTGATCAGCTTGAAAGTGCAGGAATTGTTGGTCCTTTTGGCGGTAGCAAAGCCAGAGATGTTTTAATTCAGGATGAATATGCCTTGGAACAGTTTTTGAGAAATTTCAGGAATAACGAATAAATCCTGATGCGTCATCCTATAATTTTAATTCTGCTAAATATACTCATTGTCTTTAATTTACTTGCCCAGGATGAGGAAATCAAGGCAAAAGAAATTATTAAAAAATCAGTTATTAAATATAAGGCTTATTCTTCATCAGAAATCAGTTTTAATTATACCATCGAAAATAGAGCAGATAATCTTAAAGAAACACATAAAGGCGTAATTTATTTAAAAAATGGTAATTTTAATTTAACCATTGGAACACAAACCATTATTTCCGATCAGGTAAAAGTTTGGACATATTTAAAAGATGCCAATGAAGTTCAAATTAGTTTTTACAATCCAAAGGAACTTGAAATAAATCCAAATGAAATTTTTACCATGTGGGAAACCGGATTCTTACAGCGATATATGGGTGACATTACTTTTAACAATACCCTGGCATGCTTAATTGAGTTAACACCAGTCAATAAAAACCTTTCTTACTATAAAGTAAAGTTGATTATTGACAAAAAAACCAACAGTATTTTACGAATTCAAACATTTTACAAGGAAAGTGCCTTGATATTAACTTTTGATATTATTTCTGTAAAACCAAATGTTAACTTGTCGGATAGCCTTTTTAAATTTGATGTTACAAAATATCCCGGCATTGACGTGGTTGATCTTACTAAATAAGTGCAATACTCTAAGGTTTAATACCAGGTGTGCCTACTATAAAAAATTGCAAAAAGCCTATTTTTATGGAAGTATTTAATAGCGGACTTAAACTCGAAGCTTTTCATAAGTTACTTGAAACAATGGATAATTTGCGTGAAAAGTG
>Ga0172368_10001047_pt1 | contig 38637 bp, 39 predicted proteins | sample Lak11m_FD_114540 | JGI IMG/M metagenome (GOLD analysis project Ga0172368, IMG submission 114540) | Freshwater microbial communities from Kabuno Bay, South-Kivu, Congo - kab_022012_11m | ecosystem: Environmental > Aquatic > Freshwater > Lake | place: Democratic Republic of the Congo: South-Kivu... | reverse complement strand
TCCAACTTCGATTATTAAATCTTCCGACTTCAGATCAGCAGCCTCGACAATTTTGTTTAATACATTTCTGTCGACTAAAAAATTTTGCCCCAAAGAATGTTTGGCATAGAGACCGTGGGATTTAAGATATTCGATTAATTGAGTCTTATTAGTTAATTCAGTCATAAGATTGCTATATTGATTTCTTGTTATATTGCTAATTTTTCAGAGGTAAATTTAATCAGATGATTTACAGAAATCGGTAATTTAGAAAGTTCAGCTAAAATGTGATCATATTCTTTCCTGCTTATAAGTCCCCTTTTAATAGATTTTTCATTCCAATCTAATGATTCTTTAATAGAACCATAACTATAACGATAGAAACAAATTTTATCCTTCTTCCCATAACGGCCAAAACCTTCCGCTATGTTGGCAGATATTGAATCCACAGCTCTGACAAATTGGTTTCCTACTGTACTTTTTTCAAAATAATCCCATTTAATAACTATTGCCCAAACAAAGTTGGATAAAACAAATGCTGTCTTGTAGGATTCTAGATCATTAAGTTGTAAATATTTCTTTTCAATCATAAACAATATAACAATTTAGCAATATGGCAATGACTAGCTATTTAAATGTTCCTGGCCATCTGCCGGCATAGCCATGTGTCACGGCCCATGCCGTCACATAAATTTGCGATCTCGCGTCCCAAATACTAGCACCTGAATATCCCGCTTTGACTGAAACCGAGCTCCAAAATCCGGGATCGTATTGGAAAAGCCCCTGATGCGCGCCGCCTTGGCCAACTGAATCGGCATTACCGAAACTTTCCATCTTCATCAAATCGCATAGTCGGTTTGGATTAAGTCCGTTTCTAGCTGACGCGTCAAGAACCCAATCGTTATAGGCACACCAACCGGTGATAACCGGTTTCGTCCCGATAATCAAAATCTCATCCACCGGTTTTTTCTCTATTTTCGTGTTTATTAATCTTCTGGAAACTTCGACGCCATCTTCTCTTTGCACCTCATAAGCATAGACTTTTGTTCCTTTTTCACCTGACTGCTCAAGCCTCGTTTTTCCTTCGTCTAAAGTATTATCTTCTTGGCGTATTATTTGGTAATCAATTGGTTTTCTTTCCCGCATTGTCGTGATCGCTACACGTATAATTTTGATGAGCATATTGTTTTCAAGCGGCACATCTTTGGCAAAATTTATTTTATCGTCATCACCAAGTTCAATGTCTTTTTCGGAGAGCATTTCCCCGACTGTTTTAGACCAGCTTCGATAAATCATCTCCCTTTTCCCATCTATCACAGTTATTGCGGGTGCACGATAAATGGTAATTTTACTGCCCATTCTCATCTTGATTGCCGGAAAAGCAGAGAATTTATCTTCGGGATATGGTTTGGCGCCAATCTCTTTGGAAATCAAAAAGGGATCAGACAAAATACTGTTCCCTGAAAAACTTCCTTCCAATTCTCCGTTATTTTTATGCACCTCGATAACATACGGCTTGGTTGTTTCAGACAAGACGGTTGCTTCTTTTTCTATCTGGGAGTTGGAATTAAATGTAGCGAAACACGCAGGCAAAACAAGGCCCGCCAGCATAAATTTGAAATTAAATTTCATAGCGGTATTAATATTTTACCGCAATAAATGGGACCGTCAATTGTCGACAAGGTAAATCGCTAATTCTGATCTCAACAAAAGCAATATTTAGAGTTCGTCGCTCATCTTGAAACAGCAGCAAGAGCGCAATTATAAATAAGGAAAATGCCAGATAGGCAAACTAAAAATAAGTTTCCATCCAGAAAGCAAGTAATCGAAAAATGGTCTTACCTGCTAGAATATATCTTTCAAAAATTCAGGTTGGTAACCCCTCCATGCTAGACGCTATGTAACTACATTAAATACCTCGACCGCTATGGTGTCAAGGTCAGCAACAAGTAAGATACTTAAAATCAAAAATTATTACTTTGGTTTTTTTCTCCAAAACGTATTGAAGATAAGAAGGGAGAATAACAGAAATGAAAATTACCAAAATAATTAAGAGACTAATCAGCTGGATCTTGGAAATCTTTATCAAAGAGATGCTGGAAAGAATTATAGAAAATATCGAACGGATGTTCTAACCTGTGCGTTTAAAGTTCTCTTTAGATTATATCCAGCAAATGCTCTGGAATATTCTCAATGAATCTTGATTTTGGGTTAAACTGCAACCGACCGTAGAGATTGCGTTCACCCGCATAAATCAAATATAGCCTTTCTTTTGCTCGGGTGATGCCAACATATGCAAGTCGGCGCTCCTCTTCCATTTCATTCATATCCATCAAAGCGCGAGAATGGGGAAAAATGCCTTCCTCGACGCCAACTATAAAAACATTCTTAAACTCCAGCCCCTTGGCAGCGTGAAGCGTCATCAGCGTGACAACACCCTTATCTGAATTCATTTGATCAGTATCCTGTACTAGAGCAACCTGCTCAAGGAACAACTCCAAAGGAGTCTGCTCTTCGTTATTGCTGTATTGCTGTATTGCTGTATTGTTGTTTGTTTGTGATGATTCTTCTGTCGCTAACGCGGTTTCTGGATTCCGGATCGGGTTCAGAATGATAGCTTTTTTTGGTATATTGGAACTTGATAATCGAGACTTGCTTGGTAATTGATCCTTGATACTTGAAATTTTATCTTGGGCTTCCAGTTGCTCTGCGACCGTGATAAGCTCAAGAACATTTTCCCAACGCCCTTCTCCTTCCGGAGTACCGTCCAGCAAAAAGTCCTTATACCCTGATTTTACCGCAATGTTCAGAATCAATTGGTCCAAAGGAGTTCCAAGTTCATAAAGTTTGTAAAGTTCGTAAAGCAATTTATAGAATTGCCGGACCTTGGCGGGAAACTTATCCCAGGAATTCTTAATTTCCAATTTTAAATTTTTATTCAATTCTAAATTTCCAATTTTTAACACTTCTTCCGTTTGATCATTAAGTATTTGAAATTGATTGGAAATTAGGAATTGGTAATTAGAAATTTGCCTTATCTGCGCCAGGGTTTTCTCCCCGATGCCCCTCGAGATACAAGTTGCCGCTCTTTCCAATGATTCAAAATCAGCCGGATTATTTATTAGGCGTAAATAAGAGATAATATCTTTGATTTCTTTCCGCTCATAAAAACGAACGCCTCCGATAACCTTGTATGGTATATTAAATCTTAAAAAAGTTTCTTCTACCGCCCGCGATTGAGCATTGGTTCGATACAAAACAGCACAATCATTATAGTTTAGAGTTGAGCGATTATAGTTGAGCGAATCACACTTGACGCTTGACGCTTGACGCTGAACCAGCGATCGTATTTCCATTGCCGCAAATTCAGCCTCGTCTTTTTCATTTAACGCTTCATAGACGGTTATCGGCATTCCTTCGGCATTTTCCGTCCAAAGTTTTTTATCGGTTTTGTTTTCATTAAATTTGATTACATCATTAGCTGCGGCAAGTATCGTTTTCGTCGAGCGGTAATTTTGCTCAAGCTTTATCACTTTTGCACTTTCATAGTCTTTTTCAAAATTTAAAATGTTTCGAAAATTAGCCCCGCGCCAAGAGTAAATCGATTGGTAATCATCACCCACCACCATAATATTTTTGTGTCCTGATGCCAATAATTTAGCCCAAACATATTGGGCCTGATTTGTGTCCTGATATTCGTCAATCAGAATGTATTTGAAAAGTTTTTGGTATTTTTCTAAGATTGCCGGATTGTTTTGGAATAAAATAACACATTGCATGATTAGGTCGTCAAAATCCATTGCGTTTACTTCCCGCAAATATTTTTCATACCGCTCATAGACTTGGCTCGTCACTTTTTCGAAAGGCGAGTTAATATATTTCTTGTACCCGACAGCGTCAATTAGCTCGTTCTTTGCGCCGGAAATAAAATACTGGATGGAATTGGGATTAAATTTTTTGGGATCAATGCCCAAATCGCGCATCAAGCGTTTTATCACTGACTTGGTGTCATTATCATCATAAATAGTAAAATTGCGGGAAAAGCCAATGTAGTCGGCCTCACGACGCAATATTTTGACACATATAGAGTGAAAAGTTCCCATCCACGGAAGCCGATAATTTTCCGGAAATCCCAGAAGATTTGCCACTCTCTGCTCCATTTCCTTTGCAGCTTTATTTGTAAATGTGACAGCTAAAATATTATAAGGCGAAACTTTTTTTTCCTTGATAAGATAGGCTATCCGATGCATTAACGCCTTTGTCTTCCCGCTCCCCGCTCCGGCAAGAACCAGCACAGGGCCTTCGGTCGAGATGACAGCCTCTTTCTGCTCAGGGTTTAAATTTTGAAGTAAATGAGACATAAGTAAATTGCTATATTTTTATAAGGTTATATTGCCCCCAGACAAGAGAGGAATATGATAATGTATTTGACTAAAATATTTTATCCTATTTCCGAACAAATGCCAAACACCTAACTCTTGCTAAAATAGCAATAATGTGTTAAAATCACGCTACAAAGGAGGAACATCGTGGTGATTGAAATTTTGCGCAAACTGGCCAAGCTCCCGCTGCTTGACTGTGATCCAGCCAATCTGGAGCCCGTGCCCGAAGAGTCCGAATTGCCGAGCAACACCCGCCTCGAGGAAGCTCTCAAGGAAGGCTCGGCACATCGGGTGCATAAGCAGGATTGGCCGACATAAATTCATCACGCCCCGTGGCCGTGCCGACAACCTGTCGGCACGGCCAAGTTTTTTAGATCTTTATAATTTAGTCTCTATTCTTCTTTTGTATATTTACCGAAATCATCTCTGCTTTCATAATTTCCTTTTTTAGGCAACAAACGAACCATTACTTTGATCTTCCGGCCGGCAATTTCATCCGAATTACTTTCCTGATATGCCTGCATCAGTTCGGCCGATAAAATTTCCTTAAGAGTAGCTATCTCCTCAGAATTCTCTTTGATTGTAGCCGCCACTTCCTGATTCGGGCCGGTACCCAAAAGTGCGTCTTTTAGCTGTTTTCGTTTTTGTGTTGCCGCTTTTACTTCCTCGGCCGCCTCAAGATAGGAAAGGTCGTTTTCGAGTTCCCCTTTTAACATATCTTTGGAAATTTTCACTTCTTCCTGCAATTTTTCCAACTGCTCGATTCTTTTCCGGATTGTTTCGATATCCATATTCCTCCAAAATTAAATGACTCTGAGTTTGTATTTTATCAACTTTTAAAAAATTCGCCAAAAAATTTTGGGGCAAATGATTAGTCCAAGCTCACAACCTCTCAGGAAAAAGGTGACCACATGGCCACCCTCGGACAGTGTGCTCTCTGGCACTTTTCTGACTATAGCAGGCGTCTCCCCGCTACGGCCTCGCTCATATCCGAGTCTCGTTTTATCGCAATCAAGGCTTGGTGATTGCGACCTTGATCCTTTCTTTAGGTTGTGAAAGATCTTCTCTAATTTGAAAGTATCAGAGTTAAAAAAGAGATCAACTCTCAAAGAGAGTAGCCGAAAAACTAAAAAAATGTTACGATTAATATAATATAGTGAAAAATCAAACGCCAAAAAAAGCGTTTTTATTTTTTATTTGCCAATAATAAATCACTGTAGGAACCTTCAATCAGACTATCCTTGGAGATGCCCAAGAGTTTTAAAAAATGATCCATCTGTTTTCGAAGAGAAGGAATCTCCTCTTTACCTTCTCCTCTAACCTCAATCTCGATGCACTTGCCAATTTTTTCAACCTTATCTATGTGAAAACGTACATTTTTTAAAACATAAATTTCTCTTTGCTTTCGGACAATCACTTTAACTCCCAAAGATTTTTTTAAGCTCGGAATGATATTGGATTTTTATCTATAATCGAAACAAGAAAATTACTCAACTTAGGATTTCTTTTATTCTCACGGTCATATTGAATTAATATGTCTTCAATGTCACCTATCCTTGCTTTTAGTCTGCCGGATTTTACATTGAAGTATGTATCCTCCATTTTAAAAGAGCCCAGATATTCTGCTCTCCATTCGTTAAGCAAACTACGAATCTTGGCCTGATTTTCACAATGAGCCTTTATCTCGATGTCGAGCCCCTTTTTCTGTAGTTTTACATCCATTTTTCTCCTTTAAAATATTCCTTGAATAATTGACAAAACCAAAATTTAATTTAAAATTTTTTAATGCTGATTTGTGAAGTTTGTTGTCTCTGCTAGCTACCAAATCTTCGAGGATCGTGACACTATAACCTCGGCAGACCGCCGATCTGGCAGTAGAATCAACACAGACTGAAGTCGATATACCCGCCACCAATATGTTTAGGATATTATTTTCTTTAAGATAATTTTCGAGCTCCGTTTTATAGAAGCCGTCATGAGATTTTTTTGTAACTATTTTATCGGCTTTGTTCATGGGTAAAAATGATTTTGAGCCCTCGGAATTAGAATGGCAAAACAAGCATCGTTTTCCCTGAATCTCATAGGCTTCATAATCGGAAAGTATATAAATAATCTTTATCCCAAGAGATTGGATCCGATCTACCTGTTTTAGAATTTTATTAGCAAGCTTTAAATTTTGATCCGTCGGATAACCTAACTTTGAATAAGCAGAATTTGGATAGCAAAAATCTTTCTGCAAATCAATTATCAATAAAGCTGTATTCTCAACCATAAAGTAATTTAAACACTTTCTGGCAGAAATATCGAGAAAAGTGGATAAACGCAAGAGTGGCGTTCCGATATTCATCCTTCGGAACGCCACTCGACTCTCCCCCTCTATTAAGTTTTATGGCAGCCCTCTTGGCTAGCCACTTGTCCGCCGCGCCAAGGCGCGATAGCAGCGGCGGTATACGCCGCGCTTCACGGACGGCAGCATCCGTTGCCGTTCGCATAACTCGTGGAGCTCCTTCTGGAGCTCCTTTATCTTCTCCTCGACACCCTCGATCTCACCGGGCAAACTCCGCTCAACCGAGAGGATGGCATCGATATTGGCCTGCGGATCACGCCTCCGCCAGCCCTTTTCTGTCACATACTCGAACGCATGGATAAACCAGTGATCGAGCCGGTTGCCGATGATCATCGCAATAACAATGATCATCGGCAAGATCAGGATCAGCCATGCCCAGACGGGCAGGCCATAATACACTTCAGTAAACATCCCTTACCTCCAAATTTGCAATAACTAATATGATTAGCCATTGCTGCGATAGTGCATATTATACTATAATAGCTAAAATTTGTCAATCATTTTTACTCTAGCATTTCCCGTTTTCATGGGATTTCTCGCCTTGCTTTATTTCTTCCGGCGATGGGTTTGCAATGGCTCGAAATGATAAAAGCGGATACTAAAAAAGCCCAATCTCTCGATTGAACTGTTTTAGGTTAGGTACCATACTTCGCCAAGGCTACGCAGGATTATTAAAGTGAACTATCTACTAAAAAATCTCTTGTTTAAAGAGATTTTTTAGGTTGGGCATAAAATACTTAACGGACTAATTGGAAAATCACTTTTTAATAATATTCCAGCCGCGGCATTTTATGCCCTTTTTAAGAGGTTACGAATTTTATGACTTCCCTCAAAAGATTTTCATCCTTCCAGAGAAACCCTCTTGGCCTCTTACGATTGACCTTTTGGTCTTAGATTTTTTGGATTTTGATGCTTAGACTATTCGAGCGATTATTTTTATGTTCAAACTCGGTCAAGTCATCCCTCCGTTTTGAAGCGTATTTCATTCCTTCAATAAATTTTTTATTTGTTGAAAGAAGTTGGCTTCTTTGCTTCTTGCTTTTTTCCTGAGCGAAGTCAAAGACTTCCCTTTTGGTTTTGGCAAGAATGAGCTGGGGAGGAGCAGCCGCCTTGCGGCGGAATTTCTAAATCCTAATTTCTAATTTCTAAACTAGTTGAATAACCATCTATTTTAAAGATCATTCATTAGAATTACTCCTCGTTTTTGAAAAGGCGGGGCAACCCTTCCAAATCCCATCTCGCTCTCGCAAATTAAAAAAGCATTGCTTTTGGAGGCAATGCAATCTTTGCAATCCCTCCGGCACCGAATAAATTGTTAATGATCACTTTCCATATTGGAAATTATAATATTGTATCAATAAGGCCATAACTTGTCAAGGCCTTTATTATATTTTTTGGGCTAAATAAATTCCTACCAGACGATTTTATAGTCCCTGACTTAGAAATTTAGGATCTTTATTTTTTAAAAAATATTTTACTACTTAGATTTATTTTTTTGGGTGGGGGCAGGAAAAACCGAGGAGATTTTTCCCGCCCGACGAAATCAGACGGCCGCCCGAGTATAGCGGCTGCCTTGAGGCTTGGAGCGGGGGGACGCCTCATGCCTTCTCCTTTCCGGAAACTGTTCGGCGAGTTGGATAAGCCGTTCGATATCGGTCTCAAAGATCATCGCGTACCGATCCCGGGTCGGCAGGTGCTCGATCAAGCCCGACACCTTTTCGAGGAAGCATAGCTCTGGATAATCAGCAAGGCCGAATTCCCAGAGATTGCCGTATTCGATCGGCTGATCGTTTAAGAGAAAAGTTCCATCCTTGGCGCTGAGATAAGCCAGCCCGGTAGCGATCTTATCAAAGTTCGCTGCCAGAATAACTTGCATGGCCGGCGGAGAAATGTCATCCACTTCGACTTTGGCAAGCGCGGGAAATGCCGTTTCGAGAATTTGGGCAATCGAATTGAGCATTTCCGCGTCTGGCATTTGACGCCAGACCTCTTTCAGCTCTGACACAAACTTTGCCAGCTTTTTCACTCTGCGATACCCCTTTCATTAAATTTCATGCGTCCTGCTCCCTGACTTTTCCATACCATAAAATTGCATTTTTAGCAAGAAAAATGCTGGGGTTCAGATCGCTAACAAACTATTTATTTTATTCTTTATGAAAGATGAGAGTGTTTTTTAGCACTTCAACAATTTCTTTTTCGACAAAGTCTTTTGTGACCTCGGACGGGTCGAATTCCCCATAAGAGCCCACTACCCCACCCTCACCGGGCATCATAGTTGAAACTATTATTCCAATCTTTTTGGCATACCGATTGGCTACAAATTGGATATAAGGCGTTGACTCTGGCTTGTAGTATGATCTGTCCAAAGTCGCAGGATAAATGTTAAATGTAATGCTCGCCGGCTGAAAATGAGCCGTCGCATCCGTATACTCATCCTCCTCTGAGACATGATAATCATGACCGTAAGAATTTAACTGGTTGCCAACATCGACGACTACCGGCCAGATGATTTTCTCCTTTAATCTCTTAAACTCCGCCATGAAAGTATCTTGAGCCACTTTCTCCTCTTCTTTCCTGGCCTTCAAACCGCTCAAGTCCTCTTTATAACGATTCATTAAATTGTCAAGCTCAGTTTTGTTCTGATCAAGCATACTTTTCCTTTGTTTAGTTTGAGTTCATTATATCAACGTTCACAAAAATTGCTAATTTTTGTTCAAGTTCTAATATCTACTATTCAGAAATTAAAGAATTAATGATTGATTGAAAATTAAAATTAAGAATTAGAAACTCCTTGTGGCTCTCTTCGCTTTTCCAAATCATTAAATCTCATCTGTGCAGGATTAAAAAATAATTCGACATTGCCGATCGGGCCGTTTCTATGTTTTCGGACAAGAACCTCGGTAATGCCTTTCCGTTCGCTTTCCGGATGATAATACTCATCTCGATAAAGGAACATTACGATGTCGGCATCCTGTTCGATTGATCCGGATTCTCGGAGATCGGAAAGCTGCGGCTTTTTGTCGTCGCGATGCTCAACGGCCCGTGAAAGCTGAGACAGGGCGATGATCGGTATGTTTAATTCCCTTGCCAAACCTTTAAGCCCTCGCGATATTTCTGAAATTTCCTGTACCCTGTTGCCGTCGCCACTTCGTGTTGATCCCGACATTAACTGAAGATAGTCGATGACGATAAGACCAAGATTTTGCTCCATCTGCAAACGGCGAGCTTTGGTGCGAATATCCATAATGTTGCCGCCCGGGGCATCGTCTATAAAAATCGGCGCCTCCGACAACACTCCCATGGCATAACCTATTTTGGGAAAATCCTCGTCAGAAAGATTGCCGGTACGAAGTTTCCATGAATCGACGCCGGCCTGAGAAGAAAGAAGTCTGTCGACAAGCTGATCTTTGCTCATTTCCAACGAAAAAACGGCAACTGGAATTTTATGTTCTATGGCTGCATTTTCGGCTAAGTTCAAAGCAAAGGAAGTTTTTCCCATCGATGGCCGGGCCGCCAAGATTATTAAATCGGATTTTTGGAATCCGGCCGTTAAATTATCCATATCTCTAAAGCCGCTCGGAACTCCCCTTAGCGCTCCTTTATCCTTGTCTTTATGAATCTGATCAATCCGTTCAAAAGCCTCCGTCAAGATGTCCCTAATAGCCGAAAAACGATTGTTTTGAGAACTTTGAGAAATTGCAAATAACGATTGCTCTGCCTTATCTAAAATTTCAGAAATATCGCTATCCTCTTCATAGCCCAGTTCGGTGATATCGGCGCCCGCAGTGATAAGCCGGCGCAAAATAGCCTTGCCCCGAACAATTTTTGCGTAATAGACAATATTGGCAGCCGATGGCGTCCCGTTGACTATCTCAGCCAGATAGCTGGCGCCGCCAACTTCTTTTATTTCGCCGAGGTTCTCCAATATCTCTGAAAGTGTCACGATGTCAATCGGCATACGCTTCTCAAACAAAGAAACCATTGCTTGATAGATAAGCCCGTGGCGACTATCATAAAAATCTTCCGGCCTCAAAATATCCGCCATTTTAACAAGAGCGTCCTTGTCAAGCAATATTGAGCCTAAAATACTTTTTTCGGCTTCAACATTTTGCGGCGGGATGCGAACACCCTGTATTGGATTTTTTGATTTATTCTTGGCCATTGGTTTTATTGTCAGCGGTTATTATTTTGGGAAAGGCAATTAATCTGGCAGTTGGAGATTGGAATCAACCTGATTCCCTCGGGAAATTACAAAGCTAACTTCCATTCCGATCCTTTTAATTAAATTATGATTCGATTTCAAAAACTTCGGCGGCGGCAGTCTCCAGATTTTGTTTTTCGGTTGGTTTTTTTATTTTTGACCGGCCGTCGGTTATCTTGCAATCCACTCTGCATTTCAAACCTGACACATCCTTAACGATTTTTTCCAACATCTGTGTGTGCTTTGTCTCGGAAATCCGATCCTTATGGAATTTAAACTTTACCCCCAACACCAAAGAATCATTGGTAAATTCTTCTGGGATAGCATCCCGCAAAAGAGCAGCCAAAGTGCTGTTTTCTTTTTTGGTTTGTTCAATAATTTTCTCCCAAATATCTCTCGTCATTTCCAAAACCGGCACGGGCACCGTATTGCTTTTCTCTTCCTTGGTTGGTTTTGTAAAAGGCATTTTATCGGGTATTTCTATGGCGCGGTCAGAATTCGTTTCAACTTCAGAAAGTTTGGGGGACGAAGTTTTTGTCTGAGTTTGGTCCAATTGGGAATGATTTCGCTTGGCGATTTGTTCCTGATTTACTGCCGTAGACTCTTTGTGCAAAGAAAATAATTCCCGACTCTTTATAACTGCCATTTCAATCGGTAAGAGTGGATAAGAGACATCTTTGAGTAAGTTGCCGGCATTAATAAAAATTTCGATAATCGACAATAATTGCGCAGCCCCTTCTTTCTTGGATAAATCTCTTATTTTTTCCATCCCTTCTTTCGTCTCGTCGTCAAAAGCCTGCCCTGCGAATTGAAAGAGAAGGATTTGGCGTAATTTAGCGATTATGCTTCGATTAAATTCCGCCAGATCCGTTCCCCTATCAAACAGTTCTCGGGCAATTTTTAATCCCTCCTCCGGTTGGTCATTAAAAATTGCCTCGATGAACTTAAACACTTCTTCCGTTTCAGCGATACCCAATATCTGTCTGGTCAAATCAATCGTAATCTTTTTGTTTGCGCTCCCAACTTGTTCCAAAAGCCCCAAAGCGTCGCGATGGCCTCCGAAAGCCGAAACCGCTATTAAGTCTAGTGATTCTTCGTCGATATCAATATTTTCAGCTTGCGCAACCCTTTTTAAATTTTCGATAATTTCCTCTTTTTGCGCTCTTTTCAAATCAAAACGCTGAGCTCTCGACAAAACGGTCGCCGGTATTTTATGTACTTCGGTCGTAGCCAAAATAAACACAACATGGGACGGCGGTTCTTCAAGAGTTTTTAAAAGAGCGTTAAAGGCATTCTTTGAAAGCATATGTACTTCATCAATGATGTAAACTTTCTTCGATAGTTTAGTTGGATGAAGCCTTGATTTTTCAATTAATTCGCGAATATCATCAACGCCGGTATGCGAAGCAGCGTCTATTTCGATAATATCCAAAGCCTTATTTTCGTTTATCTCCTTACAAGTGTCGCATTTGTTGCAAGGCTCTCCGGTGATCGGCTTGCCGTTTTTTTTATCTTCCAGAGTAGTTTGGCAATTTATCGCTTTGGCCAAAAGCCTGGCAATGGATGTTTTGCCGATTCCTCTCGGGCCGGTAAGAAGATAGGCGTGCACAAATTTACCGTTTTTTACACTCTCTAAAAGCGTGGCCGTGACATGAGACTGTCCGATAATTTCACTAAATTTTTTTGCCCGATATTTTTGATAAAAAGCCATACTGCCCCTTCGGGGGAATTTCTAATTACTAATTTCTAATTTTCTAATCAATTTAGATTTAAAAAATTAACAATTGAATAAAAATTATGAATTAAGAATTGGTTTAATACCTATTAGCTTCTGCTTAATCCTTGCTATCCGCCTAATTATTATAGAACCTTAAAATCAGACAGCGAAATACCTAATGGCTTGCCATAATTATTATCACTCCCAAACGCATTTTTTTTTAAGAATTAAGAATTTAAAATTAAAAATTGTTCGATTGTCCCCAAACGATCCACAGGCTTATAAACAAGAGCCTTTAGGCTAATAAGGATAAAGTGTTTAAGCGGCCAAGATGGCAAACTATCAGCATTTCCGAAACACTTATAGGGCTAATTAGTGAAATCTCTAGGATTATCGGTATTATTTTGTATTTTTAACAGCTTTTAGTTATAATAATTTTGAAAGGAAGGGCAACCAATTGAATCGCAGCGAACTAATTAAAATATTAGCGAAAAAAGCTAATATTAAGGAAAAATCAGCCGAAAAGCTGATTATCTCTTTTGGCGATGTTATTTCAGAAGCTCTCAAAAAAGGAGAAAAGGTTGTTTACTCAAATTTCGGGACTTTTTACACTGTCCACTATCCTTCCAAGGTAATTTACCATCCCATTCTTGGCAGCAAGAAAAAAATGGTGATGCTTCCGACAGACGCGATCAAATGGATGCCCTCCGGCAACATTAAAGATATGGTCGACCGAGGAACGGAAAGGGAAGAAATCACCAAGTTCGGCTCGACCAAAAAACTTAAAGAAGAAAAGAAAAAAGCCGGAATCATCGATAGAAAAGCGATCGAAATTCCGGATCACCAAAAGCTTATGGTCGACGACGAAGAGATTGAAATTCCGATTAAAATAAACAAAAAGAATGAACTAAAAGCCGTTTATCAAGATGAGGAAACGAAAGAAAAAGATCTGATTCCTTTTGAAAAACCGGGCGCGCAAATTTCATTTGTCGATTTGAAGGATACTACGATACCGCACGAAGTTCTGTGCCTCGTGCCGCTGGAAATGGCCCAAAAAACAAAGGTTGTGCCGATTGACCTTAAAGATGAGATGTTAATTTTAGGAATGACCGATCCCAAGGATTTGGATGCTATTGAACTGATTAAAAAAACGGTGCGCAAAAAGGTTTCTCCAAGGTTAATTTCTGAAAGCGATTTAGATAAAATTTTTGCTCAGTACGAAGGAGAGGCTCTCTTAAATCATAAGGAAGACATCGGAAAAGTCGTAACAGACAAAGAGGAAAACGAACAGATCGAAATATCAAAATCAGCTCCTGCAAAAAGAATTTTAGCTTTGATTCTCAAGAGATCGTTAAGGGAAAAGGCGAAAAGCGTTCATTTTGATTTTTTCGAGGATGCATTGGTTGTCAGTTTCCGTGTTAACAACAAATCGATTGAAAAAACTACGCTCCCAAAATCAATTGGGAAAGCGCTTATCTCTTATTTGAAAACTCTTGCCGATTATCAGGAGCAAGAACCAACCGCCGAATCGGTAATTAAGGAAAAAATTGATGAGACTCAAGAAGAATTTGATTTATTAATCGTTGCGACCGCCGGCGGAGAGAAGGTTGTTATTACTCCCAAAGAAAGAATTAGGTTCGTCAAAAAAATCGCCGACCTTGATCTCAGAGAGAACGATCTCAATAGATTGAGAGATAACCTTGCCAATCCCGGATTGACCCTTGTAAACAGTTCTTCTAACTATGCCGGACAATCGGTTTTTTATGCCGTGGCTGATTTTCTAAAAGAAAAAGGCCTAAATGTTATTACCATCGAAAGCAATATCGAATTTGTCCTGAAAGGAATCACCCAGATTAAATTAAATGGGATAAATGCCAATCAAGCATTGGATCTTGCCGCAAAACTTGATCCCGACGCTATTTTGGTTAACCAGACTATCTCCAGAGAAATACTCGAAAAGGCTTTTGTTTTATTTCCGAATAAAACGATAATTGCCAAAACCATGGCCGAGGATTCAATCTCTGCCTATCAAGAAGTATTTTCCCTTGGCATAGATAAAAAAACTTTAGTTCAGAAAATAAACCTATCCATAGGCACAAAAGAATTAAATCGGATCTGCCCGGATTGCCGAGAGCTATCGAAACCAGACAACGCATCGATCCGAAAGATCAGAGATGAATTAAGCAGTATTCCTGGCGAGGAGAGGGCAAAACTTCGTAAATTGGGTACGCATTTTTATGCGGGCAAAGGCTGTCGTAATTGCAACAATCAGGGCGTCATCAATAAAGTTTCTCTTTTTGAAATATTTTTGCCGACGGAAAGAATCAGAGATCGCCTCTCGGAAGAAAATATAAACTGGCCGGAAGTAAAAAAAGAAGCCGTCAGAGCAGGTATGACAACCATAGCCCAAGACGGCATAATCAAATCTCTCGTCGGTTTAGTTTCCGTTGAAGAAGTCCTAGATTGATATAAGGACTATTCTTCTTCTTTTTCATTACTTTTACCGCCGTCAAGAGCTTTTTGTATTGTGGCTATAACATCGGCAGGCATAATTTCACTTTTGATAAGGTAAGAATCATGCTCTTTCATCATACTTTTAACCTTATTTATTTCCTGAACTAAGGCGGTTAATAAAATAATCGGGATATTGTTCGTGGTTTGATCCTCACACAACTTTTTCATTACATCAATACCGTTTATTTTTGGCATCATAATATCCAAAAGAATAATATCCGGTTTCTCTTTGGATACTTTTTCCAACGCTTCTTCGCCGTCAAAAGCGGAAATGATGTTGTATCCCTCGGCCCTTAGGCGCTCGGCATACATATCATGAAGTGTGACATCGTCATCAACTAAAAGAACTTTTGCTTGAGCCATCCTGCCTCCTAATTCTTAAATATTACATAGTCATATAAATCATATAACGAGCCGGAACGCCGGTCAATATTGGCGGCTAAAGTCCGGCTGATTCCACCATAATAACCCGTCGCTTTAATTTCCGAAGAGCCTCCCTCCAAAAGATCTGTAGCAGCGTCACCGCCGGTTTCCTGGAGCAAATAAACAATATCGGAGCCAATGGGCTTTAACGACAAAATAGCCCTCTCGTATAAGATGGCCGGCGTTATCTTACTTTTTAAAGCCGATGTCCAAAAGATAGAATTGGGGGCCAAAGCATCATCATAAGCATAAAAATCATAACCGATTGCTTTGCTTGGATCGACAATTATAGAAGAATAATCGCAAGTGGATGAATTATTTAGAAGGCCTTTTCTTTCTTCAATGCTTCCGTCTGCTTTTTGTCCGGTAATTTTTGCTTCGATCAAAACGCAGTTCTTTTCGTTTAGCGGAGCTGTCGTAGGTCTGGCCGTATCTTTGATATTTTCAATTGGTTTAAAAAATAAATTTATCTCCGCCCCTGATGCAAAAATGTTTCCCAAATCAAACTTTTTTGTTTCGTCGCGAGCAATCCGATAAGATGATTCTAGGCCATAGTTTTGATCAGTCATACTGTCGATGCTTACGCTCGCATCTGACATAGCATCTCCGGAAATGGTACCGGCCTTTGAACCCATCCTTAGATCAAAATATTGGGTGCCGGCCGTTAATTGTCCTTCGTTTCTTATGTCCCCGATTAAATAAGTTCCATCTTGGAGAAATCCTTCTGTTAAATCGCTGGCAATATTAAACTCTTGAGCGTTGCTAGTTAGATTATAACGAAATACTTTGTTTTCATCGGGAATCCAATTTTCAAAAGGAACCGCCGCTGACATTTGATAGCGATATCGGACAAACCCCTCTTCCAAGCCTGACTCGGCAGCATAATATGCGCCGATGCCATTTTCATACAATGAGGCATTGGCGATATCCAAAAACAAAACTCGTCCAAAAGAAAAACCGATTGCTCCGATAGCCGTGATAAGCAACAACGCTATAACGATCGCTGACCCTCGCTTTTTTTGCATCTAGACAATCTCCTGTACTGTCTCAAGTATAATATTTGATAAAAAATAATGCAAAGTTTTTTCGTTGAAAATAAGGCCTTTTTATGTTATTATTCTTGAGTACGCCGCGTTCGTCTAGTGGTCCAGGACATCGCCCTCTCACGGCGGAGATCATGGGTTCGACTCCCATACGCGGTACCAACCTTCGCTAAAGCTACGGTCGGCAAGAAACGCCACCGATTAAAAAAAGTACGCTCGCCCTGCGTAGCTTTACACGGAGCAGAATTCCCATACGCGGTACCAACCTTCGCTAAAGCTACGATCGGCAAGAAACGCCACCGATTAAAAAAAGTACGCTCGCCCTGCGTAGCTTTACACGGAGCAGAATTCCCATGCACTACACCAAACGCCAGTTTATTCGGCGTTTTTTATTTAGCCTTCTAAAACTTCGATTAATTTTAGTGCAAACTCCTCCGATGCCTGAGGACCGTTAGCCGTCACGATTTTGCCATCTACTGTTGCAAGTTCTCCCGTATAAATTGCGCCCTTTGAAATAATGTCGTTTTTTGCCCCTTCCCAGACGGTTGCTTTTTTGCCGTTTAATAAGCCGGCATTTGCAAGTATAACAGGAGCCCAGCAGATAGCCCCGATTATTTTAGCATCTGAAGAGAACTCCCCAATCAATTTATATAAATCGTCATCCGTGAAAAATGCTTCGACTCCCGCTCCCCCGATCAATACGGCCGCATCAAAGTCGACGGTGTTAACTTCGGAAAAATTAGAGTCGGCGATAGCAATTTTACCATCAGTTCCATAACACTCTCCTCCGGTGGAAGAAGCCACTTTTACTGTCATGCCGGCGTTCTCCAGCATTGCTTTTGGCGTGAAAAATTCTTCTTCCCTAAAATCCTTTGGCGGTATTATAAAGAGCACATTTTTTTCTGAATTCATTGGAACTTCCTTTTAATTTTATAAAGCCTTAAAATTAATTTACAGCCCCATTATTATAGTAAATGAAGAATTATTCAACTTTATGGGGCAAAATTTGCCAGCGAGCAATATGAAGCCTTTGAGAGCCGTTGCCATATTTGGCTGCATCCCAATAATCAAAAGCAAAGCTGCGCCATTGCATCATTATAGGCTCTGTGTTATAATAATCTTACAATACAATTGTTCTATAGAAAAAATCAGCAGTGCTTTTATTCTATAAACAATTTAAATGCAATCGCTGGTTATTTTTTTATTTGGAGAAAGATGAATTTAAGAAATGTTGCAATTATCGCTCATGTTGACCACGGCAAAACTACGCTTGTCGACGGTCTTTTAAAGCAATCTAAAACTTTTCGTGACAATGAAACTGCGATGTCGCAAGAGCTTATTATGGATTCTAATGACCAAGAGCGAGAACGAGGCATCACTATTTTGGCAAAAAATACGGCTATCAATTATCGTGATACGAAAATTAACATCATTGACACCCCGGGGCACGCCGACTTTGGCGGCGAGGTGGAAAGAACTCTTAATATGGCCGACGGGGCTATCCTTTTGATTGATGCCCAAGAAGGACCGATGCCTCAGACTAAGTTTGTTTTGAAAAAGGCCTTGGAACTCGGCCTCAAAGTCATGGTGGTTATCAATAAGATCGACAAAGTAAACGCCAATATTCCGGAAACTATTAACAAAACTTATGATCTCTTTTTGGAACTGGCAACAAATGACAATCAGCTTGATTTCCCTATATATTACGCGATTGGACGCGACGGCAAGGCTTGGAATGAATTGCCGGTAGATGAAAAAGAAGACGCTGACCTGGCACCGATTCTTGACGGAATTATTGACCACATTCCCGCGCCCTTAAAAGACGACAAAGGCCCTTTAAAAATGCTTGTCTCGGCCCTCGAATGGGATAATTTTATGGGTAAATATGCTATAGGACGCATTAAATCCGGCACTATTAAGACCGGCATGCCGTCAATATTAATCACTCGTGACGGAAAGATTGAAACCGGCCGAATAGAAAAGATATTTGTTAACGCTGGCCTAAAGAAACTTGAAGTAAAAGAGGCTTTTTCGGGAGATATCGTATCTGTCGCCGGATTGAAAAATTCCTCTATTGGAGACACAATCTCCGATCCGTCAGATCAGGATCCATTGCCGTCAATTGACATTGAAGACCCGACTCTTTCGATTTCAATTTATGCCAATACTTCGCCGTTTGCCGGTCGAGAGGGAAAATATGTTACCGCCCGGCATCTCCACGATCGGATTGTCAAGGAGCTCGAAACAAATATTTCGATGAAATTGGAAACCTCTGAAAACGGCGATTTTATTCTCTCTGGTCGCGGCGAACTCCATCTTTCGGTTTTTTTGGAAACTCTTCGTCGAGAAGGTTTTGAAATGCAAGTCGGCAAACCCAAAGTCATCAACAAAGAAATTGACGGCATTCTTTGCGAGCCTATTGAGGAATTAACCGTCGATGTTTCTAATGATTTTGCAAATGCCATAATCGGTGAAATAAACAAACGGCGGGGAATGCTCGTTCATCAAAGCGAAAACAGCGATGGCACAACTAGGATTGTTTTTGAAATTTCTACCAGAGGCACGCTAGGTTTGCGGAACGTTTTGCTAACAGTTTCAAAAGGAACGGCAATAACAAATTCCCTCTTTTTGCGCTATTCACCGCTTGGGTCCGCTATTCCAAAACTTCGAAACGGTGTCTTGATTGCCTATTCGCCCGGCAAAGCAGTTGCTTATGGCTTAAATATCGCACAACAGCGAGGAATCACTTTTATTCCGCCAAATACTGAAGTTTACGCCGGTATGATCGTTGGCCAAAACAGCCGCGAAGATGACCTCGAAATTAATATTACCAAGGAAAAACAGCTTACAAATATGCGAGCGGCCAGCGCCGACCAGATAACCGTGCTGACGCCTCCGACAATAATGTCCTTAGAGCAGTGCATTGATTTTCTTGAAGACGATGAATTACTCGAAATAACGCCTCAAAATCTTCGTTTGCGAAAAAGAATTCTCGATCCGAACGAGCGATTAAAGGCAAAAAGAGCCAGCGCCAAAACAGCAAATGTACAAACAGGGACAGGGACAAGGAACTAGTAACGATACTAATACATTTGTCTCTCGTGCAGCGCAATACAACCGAGAGATTCTGGATTTTGAAAGCCGCCCCCAAGTAAATACTGGCAAGTGGAAAGATTTCTCCACCTTGACAAGGTAAGAGTCGAAATGACAGTTTTTTGATATCTTGAGAATCGAAGGCAAAAATGATATTATTGCTTAAACAAATATTCGCTATTCGTGTATTAGTTCAAATTCGTTATTAATATGCTTAGGATACTCCGAGATCGTCTAGTGGCAGGACAGCAGATTCTGGATCTGCTTACCTAGGTTCGAATCCTAGTCTCGGAACCAAAAGAAAAAACACCGCAGGTAAAGCTAATGGTGTTTTTTTAATTTATTTTAAAGTTCTATCCAATATCTTTGCTTTAATATACCATCTTCACAAAGCTCATTTTCCAAAAATCCACCGTTTTTCTGAATTGTTTTAGCCGAGCCTATATTAGTTTTATCGCAAGTTATCAATGCTCTTTTAAGCCCTAGTTTCTTGCAAAATTTAAGCGCTTCTTTGAGCATAAAGTCGGCGTAGCCTTTTCTTCTTTCCGACGGCACCACGCCGTAGCCGATATTGCCGCCCATTAATAATAGCTTCTCGTTTAATTTATGCCTGATATGAACGGCCCCCAGAATTTTGGGGTCCCCTTTGCGAAACAAAAAAAGCATTGTCGCCGGAACCCGATCATTGGGAATTCCAACACCTTTCGATTCGTCATTTTTCCGCTTAAGCCAATTTTTAAACGAGCCGTCTTTCTCTTTTATCTCCGCCGACGAGGGAATGATTTTTTTGTCAACCTTCATCATTTCACTTACAAAATCGGCATGAGCTTTTTCGTCATCTAAACTTAGGGGTCTTAATTCTAAATCACTGTTGAAATTCATCGCTTATCCAGCTATTGTTTCATCCGCTTCGTCACTTTGGTCTAGTTCGGCCTTACTCATTGAAGATTGTTGATGAATACTTCGTTGCTCATCAAAATATTGCCGAATAGCAGGGTCTCTTGTCGGCACTAATGTGCCGCCAGATTGTGTGCCAGAAGAACTAGCGTCGTCGATAAATCCGCTAATGTTATATTGATGGACGGTAAACTGGACCCATTTGTTATCTGGTGAATCCTCCACAAGCAAACTAGGAATGGCGGTAGAAAAGTATGGCGCATTACCGCCAGAATATAGACGAGAATATCCTCCGATTTCAAAATTATCCTCCTCTTGGCCGCTTTCAGGATCAAAACCAATAAGAGTTTTTATCGAAGCTATCTCATCCTCTGTTAATGACAACTTTTTCAGACTATTGATTGGAATTCCAGAATTATACGCCATCGTCCCTGTTTCAACGCCATCAACCACGCCATTATATCCACCACTTGAATCAAGACTCCTTGAGAAAGATAACCCACGCCAGTAGTCATTAGGCCAGGGATGTCGCTCTTGAAAGAATTCCTCTCCCCGTGCCGATTCTTCAACACCATAAATCAAAAGGACAAGACATTTTTCAAAATCAGAAAGCTTCTCGTAAGCTGCTTTATTAATTTTGCGAAAAAAATCTTCATCAGGTTTTGGAGATTCTACAATAAAAGTATCAGGATCAATTCCTGTCCTGTCTTTGATTCTCTGCACCAGTTGCTGAATCGCAAACTTTGTTTTCTCCAGTTTTATTTTTGGATCTTGCTCTTCCGTTTCATAATCATAATCCGCCATCTGTCCTCCAATTTATTCTTTAACTTTATTAAACGGCGCTTCGTAAACCCTTTCGATTTCTTTTATGACATTTTTCCATTCGTAATCTGCCACTCTCTTTAATCCTTCCCGCTTGTACTTTGCGGCGGTTGCCGGATGGTCCAAGATATTTATAATCGCTTTGGCTAAAACTTTGGAATCTCGGCATTTTACAAGCAGCCCATTTTTGCGGCTGTCGATAATATCGGGAATTCCGCCAACTTTGCTTGCGATTACAGGAATACCGTTGCTCATTGCTTCCAAAATTGCTATACCGAATGTCTCGGCCACCGAAGGCAAGACAAAAACATCCCAATGACTCAAATACTTCGAAGGGTCCTTTTTTCTTCCAAGCAGCGAAATGTGTCTTTCCAAGCCCAAAGATTTTATTTTATTGGTTAAATTTTTCCTTTCTTCTCCCTCGCCGATAATTTCCAAAGAGGCGGAGGGGAAATGTCTAACGACCTCTCTCATCGCGTCAATTAAGTAAACCTGCCCTTTCTGAATGTTCAAATTACCAATGTTGCCAAGAAGAGGCGGTCGATTAGCTTCTCTTATTTTTTTAACTTTCCGATCGCCATCGGTATTAATTGCATTCGGAATAACCACAACCTGTTCCGATTCGGCCAGTTCGTTGTTAATTAAAAATTTTTTGACCGATGAGGATACGGCTATTATCCGATGGCTTTTCCTGTTCAACCATCGAAGCGTAAGTTTTTGAAAAAATTCGTTTAGGGAATTTTTTAGATGATAATCGCCATCATATCGATGTTCGGTATAAATACTTAGAACGGTTTTGGGCACAGCAAGTCTTCCCAATAGACCCGCCCTGACACCGTGAATATGAACTACCATCGGTCCGAAAGGATCATGCCCTGATTGAATTGAGTCGAGTGCTTTTTTAATTTCTAAGATTGAAATCCAATCAAATTTAGATTTCATCGGAATATTGATAACTTTGACGCCGGTAATTTTTTTTGCCTCTGTTGAGAGAAAACCAGTTGGGCAAACCAAGAACTTCTCAAATTTAGCCGAATCGAGCGCCTTTAAAAGTCCCAAAACATGGGCCGGACCGCCCCCCGGCTCCGAATCGGCGATGATTTGAACGATTTTGATTTTGCTCCCGTTATTCATAGGCAAAAGTTTATCGGCAACGAGGCCCGTATCGTAAATCGTTAAACGACTGACGCTAAACGAAACTGGCTTCGTTACCGTTACCACTAGACGGTAATTTTAAATAACATATTGCTTTCTTGATCCTTTTTATGCTTTCTTCTCTCCCGAGAGCTACCATTAGCTCGACCGGCGAGGGAGATTTTTCTTCTCCGGATAAAGCGACTCTAACAGGCCAGAAAACATCGCCGTTGGCAAGGCCGTTTTCAATTACGACATACTGCAACGCTTGCTGTACCTTGTCGGCACTCCATTCCTCTAAGAGTTCCAGCTTTTCAATAGCTTTTCTAAGACCAAGCAAAGTATTCTTTTTGTCAGATTTTTTAAATATCAGAGATTCTGCATTATATTCACTTCCTTCGCGCAACTTTAAAATATATTCCGCCGCTTCTTTGAGAGTTTTGAACCCTCCCCGTCCGATAAGATCAAGTTCGCCATCAGTTATTTTAGTTATAAAGTTAAAAATTGCAGTTTTGACTTTTGACTTCTGACTTTTGATTTGTTCTACAATATAGTGTTCGTTGATAGAATTTAACTTTTCAATGTTAAATATTGCCGGCGCCTTGTTAACATTCTCAAGTTTGAATTCGTCGATTAACTCAGGCAAAGTGAAATATTCCCTTTCGTCTTTGGGATTCCAGCCCTGTAGAACCAAAAAGTTAATAATTGCCTCAGGCAAATAACCAAGTTCTTTGTATTCAACAACACTTGTTGCTCCATGCCGCTTCGATAATTTCGTGCGATCCGGCGCCAAAACCATCGGGAGATGAGCAAATTTCGGTGCTTTCCAACCAAACATTTCATATAATACTAAGTGCTTCGGAGTTGAAGAAAGCCACTCTTCCGCCCTGATAACATCGGTAATTCCCATTTCATGATCGTCAATAACAGAAGCCAAATGGTAAGTCGGATAACCGTCTGATTTTAGTATTACCTGATCGTCAAAAAGCGAAAGGTCAAATTCAACCTCGCCTCTTATCAAGTCTTTAACAACAACCTTTCCTTCTTGAGGCATTTTCATACGGATTGTATAACAGCCCTCTTTCATATCAGCAAGTTTAAAATCAGCCGTCCGGCAAGTGCCCTCATACTTTGGCGGCTTACCCTCTTTCTCCTGTTTTGCTCTTGATTCTGCCAACTTCTCTTTTGAGCAAGTGCAGATATAAGCATGCCCCGCTTTTACTAAATCAAACGCATGTTTTTTATAAATTTCCAAACGCTCTGATTGATAAACTACTTTATCCTTGTTATCCGGAATTACCCCAAGCCACTTTAGCGCCCATTCAATTCTCTTATCGGAGCCCTCGACATAACGAGCCCTGTCCGTATCTTCAATTCTTAAAAAGAATTTCCCTTGCGAATGTTTGGCGGCTAAATACTCAAATAAAGCGGTCCTGGCACCGCCGATATGGAGCTCCCCTGTCGGACTTGGCGCAAATCTTGTAATTATTTTTTCCATAGTCATAAACTAGCATAAATTCGATTAAAAATAAATTATCTAGCCCTCTACCGCACTTTCAAGATGTGTGACGATCGGCGGATTGGCTGCCATATTTACTCCTATTACATCTATCCTTATTGTTTTGCCGGGAAACTGCTGCTCCATAGCTTTGGCCAAAAGACGGAGCTTTTTTTGCTTGGCATGGCGAACCAAATCTATGGCCTCCCCAAAGCCATTGCCTTTGACTGTTTTCACTTCCACAATCACGATCGTTTTTTTATATTCCGCCAAAATGTCAATTTCGCCGAAATCCAAAACAATGTTGCGATCGATGATTTTATATTGCTTTTTTATTAAAAACAAAGCGGCAACATTCTCGCCTTCATTCCCCGTTTCTTTGTTTTTAGTTTTGTCAAAAACCATAATTTAATTTTAACAAATTATTTTTGCTATAATTAGAGCAATTTAAAAAGGAGTTCTAATGGAAACAGAGTCAGACTCAGGTTTAGAAATAGACGAAAACCTTGCCAAAGAGGTTAATTCGATCGGCAATCCAAAAAAGCCGGAACAAGAAAAACAAGCAACAGGCACCGTTTGGTTTTATGAACACAATAATTCTGCCAGTAAATTAGCTGCTATTAAGAATTTAAAACATCTAATGCCCGGAGTTGAATTCCAAGCGTTTGGCAGCACTTCTGCTCTAAACAATGCGCTTAAGAAAGACCGGCCCGATATCCTCTTTGTTGGCGATCTGTATGGAATATCTGATGCCGATAAAAAGACTTTGACTGAGTTGCCAAGGGAAATTCGCGTCATCGAGCCAAATGAACAAGCCCGCAAGGATATGCTGTCGGGAGATTATGTTAATCTTTTCCAAGATGTCCTCGCCAAGAAACAAGGCGGAGTGGCAGAAGAAGAAAAAGAATCGGAAGAATTGTTGGCCGCCTAACAAAATGATCACTCCTTTCTGAGTGATCATTTTCGAACTCTATGTATAGCTTGTTTTTATTTGTCTTCTTTGATTCGGTCACCGGCAAGAGCTTCGGCTTTCTTGGCCAATTCCTCTTCTTCGGCTGCCTTCTTGGCAGCTAGAGCTTCGGCTTCCTTAGCCTTCTCTTCTGCAATTTTTGCCAGCTCTTCCTCGGCTTCTTTTTCTTCCCAGACTTTAAGATCACGGTTTAAATCTTTGAGTCGTGCGTTTTTACCAGACAATTCTCTCATATAATAAAGTTTGGATTGTCTGACTTTGGATTGCTTCACTCTCTCAACCTTAACGATTCTTGGTGAATGAAGTGGAAAAACTCTCTCAACCCCAACACCAAAAGATTCTTTGCGAACGGTAAAAGTGCCATCCAAGCCCATGCCATGTTTGACGGCGATTACTAGCCCTTCAAAAATCTGGACTCTTTCTTTGTTGCCTTCTCGGACTTTAATATGTACTCGAACGGTATCACCCGAAGAAAGGACGGGGGCATTTTTCTTTGTGTATTTTGTGAGTATTTTTTCCATAATATTCTTGGTTAAAGGGTTATACGGTTTCGATATTCATTACGTTTTACGTTTATCGTTCAACGAAACGAACCGCCATTTCCGAATAACTTATTTTTCGGTTTTCTCATTTACATGGACAAATGTTCTTTTATCTTTATTGCCCGTAAAAGCCGTCACTTTTTTCTCTTGAAATTCAACAAGACCGGTCTTTAAGGCATGAAGAGTATAATCGTCTGCCATATCAACATTTCGGCCGGGATGAAATTTGGTGCCATGCTGGCGAACAATTATACCGCCGGCATTGACAAATTGGCCGCCAAAAACTTTGACGCCAAGTCTCTTGGCGACGGAATCACGACCTAATCTTGTACTACCTGCGGCTTTTTTATGAGCCATATCAAACCCTTCGGAAATTTCTAATTACTAACGATTGAGAGATAGCAAGGCTATTTCTCTTTTAACTACCTGATAATCGCGCCCGTATGAGAGCGGTTTAACCAATACACTATATCCAATTTTTGTGATTTCGTCAACACTATCCTCAAAGAGGGAATACCGCTTGCCTTCAAGTGTCTCTACAAGGGGGAAAACGACACAGAGAACAGTTCGCTTGTCGCTTTTCGCTAAGCGCTTAATGTTGTTAAAAAATCGAAGATACAATTCCTTCACTTTTTCATATTCTCCTCTCACCGCATTCATTGTCGGTTTAAATTTCTTTGGCTCCCCCAAGTAAGGCTCCGAGACGATTGCCAAGCAATCATAATTTTCAATTTTTAATTGCCAATTTTCAATTAATTGAGTTAATTTCGCATCTTTGGCATCAGCTTGAATAATTTTAAAATTTGGAATTTGTAAATTGATTGATAATTGATCGAAAGTAATCGGAAAATTTTTGAGAAGCCATTGAACGTTGGCTTCGCTATCCCTGACTGCCTTTTCCGAGATATCGCTTCCAAACACATCACATCCAACCATCAATGCTTCCATCAAAACGTTGCCCGAACCGCAAAAAGGATCGACAACTAGACAGTTCAGCGTTAAGCGATTAGCGTTTTGCGGGTTAGGCGCTTTACGCTCGACTCTCGACGCTTGACTTATTGCCAAATTAGCCATCATTCTTGCAAGCTTTGGCGGCAACATTCCGCTTCTTTTATCAGATGCCGGCTTGTCATAGTCGCGCTTACTCCACGCTTCGGGATTATTTAAGCCTATCAAAACCCCGACTTCTTCATTAAATAGGCCAAATTCTATCCCTTCACCATCCAATCTGTTTTTTAGCGATTGTATTGTAGAAAGCTCTCCTTCCTCTTGCAATGCTACATACCGCAAAGATAACTTATTTTTAAGCTCTTTTTTAATACTGAGGCCCAGATTATTAACAAACCGCTGATTGTATTTTTTAGAATAAGAAGAAATTCCATAATTAAATTTAGCCTCGAGTTTAGAATCTTTGATCTCGTCTTTGAGAATCTCTTTTAAATTATTCGTAGTATTCACATCATATTTGAGAATTTTAAATATTTTAACGCTCCCGCCAAGAAATTCGATCAAATTAGCAACCGAAAATGGCATTTTGTCAAAGTTGATGAACACTACTTTGTCAGATACAATGAGATCACTAAAACAAAAACCAAATCGCGCTAAAACCGCTTTGAGCTCAGCTAAAGCAAGATCTTTTTCCCGGCCCAAAATAAAAGCGTAGTTTTTAGTTGACAATTTATCCATAATATTGAGCAGTATAACATAATTCCAGTAATAGTAAACAGTATGCAGAATGAAGTTATTAGTATTTAAGAAAGATCATGACTAATAAGATTGAAAAATTAGAAGATATTATTGCTTGGCAGAAGGCACGTGAACTTATGAAAGCTATCTATAAACATTCTAATCAATTCCCGAGATCGGAGGATTACAATCTAAAAAAGCATATGAGAGAATGTTCTCGAAATATACCAGGAAATATTGCTGAGGGATTTGGCAGATATAATTACCAAGAATGCATGCAATTCTACCGCATAGCTAGAGGTTCGCTAAACGAATTGAAGAGCGACATTTATTGCTCATATGATTTATCTTATTTAAATCAATCACAATTTAATGATGTTATTGGCAAAGTTGAAGAAGTTAACAAATGCTTAAACGGACTTATAAAGAGCACGGCATTGATTAAAACGAAATCTAAATATACTAATAACTAATTACTCCATACTAATGTCTGACACCCTCCCACAATTTGTTCATCTTCATGTTCATTCCCACTATTCCATGCTTGACGGTATGGGCAAAATTGCTGATCTCGTCAAAAAAGCCAAAGAGGACGGACAAACGGCATTGGCACTAACCGATCACGGCGTGATGCACGGGATAGTTGAATTTTATGACGAATGCAACAAACAAGGGATAAAACCGATAATCGGCTTGGAGGCCTATGTCGCGCCGAGAACTTTGAACGACAAACAGCCGAGAATCGACCAGCATGCCTATCATCTAATTTTGCTGGCGAAAAATGAGACCGGCTATAAAAATTTGATGAAATTAACCACCATCGCTCATCTGGAAGGATATTACTACAAGCCAAGAATTGACATAGAAACACTCAGGAAACATTCAGAAGGATTAATAGCCTCTTCGGCCTGCGTTCAGGGCGTTATCGCTCGTCCTGCCCTCGAAAGTATCGAGAAAGGCCGTGAAACTCTAAAAAAATATCTCGAGATATTTCCGAAAGAAGACTTTTATCTCGAAGTTCAAAAACATAAGAAAGTTGATGTTCAAGATGAAGCCAATGACCTTATGTATAGACTGGCTAAGGAATTTGATCTCAAAGTTGTCGCCACTAACGATACCCACTATGTCAATTCAGACGACGATGTTGCCCAAGACGCCCTAATCTGTCTCCAGACAGGCCGTGTCATCTCTGATGAAAATCGGTTGACGATGCTTGGAGACGACTATTCCCTTTTGACCCGCAAACAGATGTCTGAAAATTTCCAGGATCACCCCGAAGTGATGGCAAACACCTTGGAAATCGCCGAGAAATGCAATGTCAAAATTGATTTGGACGGCATAATTATTCCTGATTTTCCGGTGCCAAAAGGCTATGATCTGGATTCTTGGTTCAAACACAAATGCTACCTTGGGCTAAACAACCGATATGGCAGCGAGAAGATCGGTGAAAAAGATATCCCAAAAGACAGGGAGCCAACGCCGGAAGAACTCAAGATAACTCCGGAAATTTTTGAACGCTATAAATATGAGTACGGCGTAATAAATCATATGGGTTATCAGGGATATATTTTGATCGTTGCGGATTATGTCCAATGGGCCAAAGACAACGGAATTGCGGTTGGACCAGGCCGTGGTTCGGGCGCCGGCGCCATTATTTTATATAGTTTAAACATTACCGACCTCGATCCCCTCAGATACGGCCTCCTGTTTGAGAGGTTTCTAAATCCCGATCGTATTTCTATGCCTGATATCGATATGGATTTCGCCGATTCTCGTCGAAGCGAGGTTATCGAGTATGTATCCGGTAAATATGGCAAGGATCATGTGGCCCAAATCATCACATTTGGAACAATGGCGGCAAGAATGGCTGTTCGAGATGTCGGACGTGTTTTATCGATGACCTATTCTGAAGTTGACACCATTGCCAAGTTGATACCGGCCGGAGTCAAACTGAAAGAAGCGCTCGAGACAATCGCCGAATTAAAATCTCTCTACAATTCTGATGCCCAAGTTCGCCAGTGCATTGACATAGCGATGAAACTAGAGGGTGTTGTCAGACATTCATCAATGCATGCCGCCGGCGTCGTAATTTCAAAGGAAACATTGGTTGAATATTGCCCGCTTCAAGAAGCCCAAAAAGGCGATATCTCGACTTTGACTCAATATGAAGGAACTATAATCGAGCATTTGGGGCTTTTGAAAATGGACTTCTTGGGCCTTTCAAACCTATCCATTATCGAAGACGCTTTGAAAATTATCAAAAAAACCAAAGAAGAGACCGTAGACATCGCCAAATTGCCGCTTGACGATAAACCGTCATATCAGTTGCTATCGCGAGGCGAAACGATTGGCGTATTTCAGCTGGAATCAGACGGCATGAAACGATATCTAAAGGAACTTAAACCAACCGCATTTGAAGACATTATCGCTATGGTCGCCCTTTATCGACCCGGCCCGATGCAATGGATCGATTCATTTATTGCACGAAAACACGGCCGTGAGGCAATTAGCTTTCCCGATCCCAAGATGAAATCGGCGCTTGAAAATACTTATGGCATCATCGTTTATCAGGAACAGGTAATGCAGATATCCAAAGATCTTTCCGGCTTTACCGGCGGTCAAGCCGACACATTGAGGAAGGCTATCGGCAAAAAGAAAATTGATGTAATGCAAAAATTAAAAGTCGATTTCATCGAAGGAGCAATAAAGAACGGCGCCAATAGAGATACAATGGAAGCCTTCTGGAAACAATTGGAAGATTTTGCCTCTTACTGTTTTAACAAATCCCACGCCGCTTGCTATGCCCTTATTGCATACCAAACGGCCTATTTGAAGGCTCATTACCCTTCCGAGTTTATGGCTGCGCTTATGACCTCCAACAAAGACGATTTAGACAAATTGGCCATGGAGATCGAAGAATGCAAGCGAATGAAAAAAGAAGTGCTGCCTCCGTCCGTCAATGAATCGTTCGTTGACTTTGGCGTCGTCAAAGAAACCGGCAATATTCGTTTTGGCCTTTCCGCTATCAAAAATGTCGGCAATAATGTTGCTGAGGAAATTGTCGAAGAGCGTAAAAAAAACGGCAAGTTTAAAGATTTAAAGGATTTTTTGACGCGTCTTTCCGGCAAAGTAGTCAATAAAAAATCGCTGGAATCCTTGGCTATGGCCGGGGCGCTTTCTGATTTTGAGGACCGCAACATTGTCTTGGCAAATATGGAAAAAATTTTGAGCTTTGCAAGCAGTATTCAGAAAATCATTAATAATAATCAAAATTCGCTTTTTGGAGACGATAATACGCTTCAGGCAACCGAACTTAAATTAGACCAAGCACCCAAAGCTGATAAAAAACAAATTTTGTCATGGGAGCGAGAGCTTTTGGGTATGTATATTTCTGAACATCCGTTGTCAGATATAAAACATTTGGTGGAGGCCAATCGAACGGTTCGTATCATCGATCTAAAACCGGAAAACGAGAATCAATTTGTCCGAGTCGCCGGCATCATCACAAGCATGCAAAAAATCCTAACCCGTAGCAACCAAAATATGATTTTCGCGAAGGTTGAGGATTTGCAGAGCAACGCCGAAGTACTGGTATTTCCCAAGCTGCTAGTAAATGTTTCATCATTGATGGTTAATGACAAACCTATAATCGTCGACGGTTTTGTCAGCTTCAAAGACGGGGCCTTAAAGATTGTGTCGGAAAACATTTATTCGCTTTCAGAAACAGAACACGCTCCCGCTTTTGTCCAGCGCGAGAAAAGACGAGGCGGAAGATTCTCAAAAAATAGCAATCCGCCGAAAGATAATTTGATCAAAACTGCTGTTCCAGCGGCTGCCTATGTAAAAAATGAAAATATTACCGTCGTCATCCCCGAAGACTTCGGCAAAGATCATCTTTTGGAACTTAAAGAACTTTTTTCAAACCACAAAGGCGAGAGTAAAGTGACGCTGCGCATTCAAAATGGCGAAAACTCTAAGGATTTGAAAATAAAAAGCCGGATCAATCTCGATCCGGTGATATTACGCAAGCTTAAAGACTTTGTCGGAGAAGAAAATATAATAAAAGATTAGGTTTGATTTATTTTTATCCCGCCCAGATTGGCAATTCTCTGTTCGACTGAGTATGGATCGGCAATATCTTTTATAACCATATTGCTGTCTTCTCTTGCGCCGGCCGTTCTTACGATCAAATCGCCGTATTTAAGCATTACTTTAGCCATTCCGGAAGTTTCGCTTGTAATGCCTAAAATTTTATTGAGTTCGACCTCTGATATCTTTCGGTTAAAAAAGCCTTTTTGGTCAACATAAAAAAGCCTCTGATCCGTCACGATAAGCAAAGTTTCTCTAAAACCGTAAATAGCTCTAAATAAGTAAATGCCGCTAAAAAGCAACAAGATTATAGAGATGATATACAAAACTGGAAAATATAAAATTACTCCAAATGCAGCCGCTAATAAAAGCGCCGTCTTCAAAGCCGGTGAATAGAGAACATACGGATGGCTTGGTATTACCTCCAATACTTTTTCTCCCTCTCTCTGACCGCTAAATGAATATTCTCTGTCCATATTTTTATTATAACATTATCGGTTTAGTTTTTAGCCAATTGCCTTTTCTTAATCATAATTCCCAGATTTAGCAAAGCCAAAATAATTAAAAGTAAGATTACCAATCCTCCAAAACCGATTATTTTGCCTTTGGTTGAAGATGACAATGCGATAGCGGCAAAGGCAATCGAAATGGCATAAAGCGCCAATATAGCCTGACGAGGGGTAAATCCCACTGCCAAAAACCGATGATGAAGATGAGTTTTATCCGGAGTTGTTAACGGATTTTTACCTCTTGCCAATCTGCCGGCTACAACAATCAAACCGTCGACGATCGGGAATCCCATTACCAACAATACCGTCGCCAATTTTCCGCCGGAAATCAGAGCCAAAATTCCCAGCATAAAACCCAAAAACATGCTGCCTGAATCCCCCATAAAAATCTTAGCGGGAGGGAAATTCCAAACAAGAAAACCCAAAATTGCGCCCGATAAAATTATGGAAACCATTGCCGTTGTCGGTTGCGATACGGCAACTGAAATTGAAAGAAGAAAGATGGTGAACGCCGCGATTGAAGCCTGCCCCCCGGCTAAGCCGTCTACACCGTCTACAAAATTCATTATATTCATAAGACCGACAAGCCAAACAAGGGTTAGCAAATCAGACCACAATGAGAAATGATAAACTATCCCGTTTAGGCTAAAAAGCGGTATGTAAACTGAATTTAAATTTATAGTCCCGCCGAAAGGGTTTGTAATATAGTCGATTCCGATACCGCAACTAATAACCAAAAGGGCTACGCCCGCTTGAATTAATAGTTTTGTTTTGGCAGAAAGTCCAGCTAAATCGTCAAGAAACATCGTAAAAGTAATAATAAATCCTCCAAATAAAATAGCGACAAGATGGCTGTCCAAACCCCAGATTATGCCATTTCCAAATCGAAAATCTTTATGAAAGATGAGAAAAACTGCTAAAGATACGACCAAAAAAGCAGAAAAGATCCCGATCCCGCCGATTCTCGGAACCGGTAATTTATGGACATCTCTCTTTCTTGGTTTGGCCAAAATGCCGTATTTCAAACCCAAACGCCAAAGTATTCCGGTAAAAACCAGCGAAAACGAAAAAGTCGCCAGAAAGGGCAGAAAATAAGTCATGGCATTATTATACTAGGATTTAGAAATGAGTGGCAAGTAAAAAACAAAAAATGAACAACAAATCAGCCAACAAACTAACGACGAATTTCATACTCCGTCTAACTTCCCCTATCTTAGAGGAAGTCCTAGGAAGTTAGTCATCCTTTCTGGCCAGGCGTTAGTACATCACTGTATGATCGGAACGGGTGTAATCGTCGTAAATTTCATCAGCCGAAAACCAATGCGCTATTTCGTGTTCGGCTTCCTTTTTATTTTCTGAAATGTGAATGACATTTTTAACCGCTCGCTTGTTGAGATTGGCCGCGACGGGCGAATCCACTGAATAATCTCCCCGGATGGTGCCGATTTCCGCTTTTGAAGGCAAAGTCGAGCCGGCAATTTTTCTCACCATCTCGATTGCATGAATACCTTCGATAATCATTGCGACGACAGGGGCTTCGTGCATATATTTGATTAGCCACTCTCGTACCTGTTTGCCCACCTCGAGCTGATCCTCCGTTCCCATAACCTCTTTCGGACTTAAACCTTGCTCCTCAAAAACCGTAAAACCCTTCTGGCCTAAACGGGCAATCCAAGCTTCATCATTCGGATAATGCTCGTCAATAAATTCAATCGAAGGCTTAATCATTTTTAAGGCGATTATTTTGAGCCCTCTTTTTTCAAGGCGAGTAATTATTTCGCCGATCAATCCCCTTTGAGTACCGTCGGGCTTAATCATTGCAAATGTGCGTTCAATTCCTGCCCCAAGTTCTTTTTCAGCCATAATTTCCCTTCTTAAAACTTAAATATTGACTTTAGTTCTTCTTCATTTAAATCTTTTCCAACAAAAGAAAGCGCCATTTTGTTCTCTTTTATATATTTTGAAGCCACTTCTTCTAGCTCCAAAGCGGTTATTTTTTGATAAATTTCGGTTGTTTCAAGCGGAGTTTTGATCTCGCCGGTTAAAAGTTCCTGCAAAGCATAGTGATTGGCGACTTCATTTGAATCTTCCATACTTATAAGCAATCGGCCGTAAATATATTCTTTTGCTCTTTTTAATTCAGATTCCGACACCCCGTCTCTAATTTTTTTAAATTCGTTAATTATGGCTTTTATCGCTTCCGGCACACGCAAATGCGGCACTCCGGCGTATGTTTCTATCGCGCCTGCGTCAAGATAACTTGAAGCTGATGATTTCACAGCGTAAGCCAAGCCTCTTTTTTCACGGATTTCCGTAAACATACGGGAACTCATTCCGCCACCCAGAATAAGTAGCAGCATTTTAAGCAAATGCCTGTCCTGATTTTTATAAGATGCCCCGCTAAAGCCGATAACTATGTGTGATTGTTCTGTTTTACGGTTTACTAAGCTGAAGCTTTTTTTGTTGTTTAGTTTAAATTCTGGATAAGCCGATAAGGATTTAGACGGAAAAACGAAATAATCCTCAACCAATTTGACGACTTCATTCTGATCTAAATCGCCAAAGTTCCCAGCCAAAACGATAACAGCGTTATTCGAGGTATAATATTTATCCCGAAAATTAGTAAGCGTTTGCTTTGATATTTTTTTAATGCTATCGCGATAGCCTATTACGTCCCTGCCCAGAGCATTATTGCCAAAAAGCGCTTGCTCAAATTTATTTGCGGCAACTTCCATGGGCAAATCTTCGTACATATCGAGCTCTTGCAAAATTACATCTTTTTCTCGGTTCAGCTCATTTTCATCAAAGAGCGGATTCTCAAGAAGGTCAGACAAGAAATCGAGTGATTTTTCAAGATATTTAGAGGCGACTTTTGTATAATATCCGGTATATTCTTTGCTAGTAAAAGCGTTATGTTCGCCGCCAATTTCTTCGATGAATTCTGCAATGGCCATTGCCGTCGGCCGTTTCTTTGTACCCTTATAGTGCATATGTTCCAAAACATGGGCGATTCCGGCCTCATTCTCATCTTCATAACGGCTGCCGACACCAAATACTACCATTGTCGTCACAACCTGTTTTGACGGGTCGGGCACGAGAATAACGCGAAGCCCGTTTTTTAAGATATGTTTTGAATAAATCGAATTCATAAAGTTTTTTATAACTCCGGAAATTAATTAGCCTAAACAATGCGTTCTTTTAATTTTACCTTATCCCGCAGTTTGGATATTTAGAATTTGGGATTTGATTGGAAATTTAAAATTAAAAAATTAGAAATTCTTCCGAAAAAAAGTGGTACCCGCGACAGGACTTGAACCTGTGACCTTCAGATCCGCAATCTGACGCTCTATCCAACTGAGCTACGCGGGCACATAAGTCATTAAGACTTAAAATCGCATTATTCTATTGATTGTATCAACCAAATCTTCTCCTTTGTCGGCTTCTTCTGGTAATCTTTTGGACAAAAACAAACGAATCTGCTCCGGATCAACATTTTGAAGAGGCAAATCAACTTGTCCGGCCATAAGACCAATTCGCTGTAATTTTGCTTTTGGCAATTGGGATTGGTTTATCCAAAAAGATTTAAACTGATCAAACTTGTAAGCCTTATCGTCAACGACAATCCCTTCGGAATAAATCGCCATTGTTATTTCCTTCGGCTTTATCTGCGACATAATAAAAAACAAAACAGTCGCCACCCCGACAAGAGCCACTCCGGTCCAGATTTGTTGCCAATAAAGCAATCCTCCCAAAACTATCGCCGCAATAAGCAAAATAACATACCAACGATAGCTTCTTTTGTATTGAATGTTGTCGGGCGATTTCCAAATAAAAAGCGGTTTGTCTTTATCCGACATTCTTTTGCTTTTGATCCCCTCGACAGTTTTCTCTTTTGCCATTTTCCCTCCCTTTAGTTTTAGTGAAATGTGGCGGAAGGTGTGGGATTCGAACCCACGAGGCGGCTTTTAGACCACCGACGGTTTAGCAAACCGTTCCCTTAAGCCTCTCGGGCAACCTTCCTTGATCCCTAATGCAAATCACACTTCATCCCTAAATGAAGCTTACCTCAATTTATCATAATTTTTATTGAAAATCCAACGGGATCTTTGAGTTTGCAAAATAAAAGTAAATTAGCGATAATGAAAAACAGAAATATCCCGGTCCGTAATCTCGACGAGTTTAATTTGTGGGTATATATTCATATCAATAATTGATTCTTAATAAATGAGAATGAAAAAAATTTCTAAATATTTGTTCCTGACTTGTTGTTTCTTGTTGCTCTTTACTTCAAAGGTGAGCGCTTTTTGCCCCATCTGCACAGTCGCCGCCGCTTCTGCCGTGGGTCTTTCGCGCTGGCTCGGTGTTGACGATACTATCTCTGGAGTTTGGCTCGGCGGTTTAACCGTTGCCACTATTGGTTGGACTATTGCTTGGTCAAATAGCCGAAAAATAAATTTTGCTGGCCGGGATTATTTGATTGCTATTGTGTACTATGCCTTAATCTTGATTCCTTTCTATAAAACAGACATCGTCAGTTTTCACCCCGCAAATATGCTTTGGGGGCTCGACAAAATAGTACTTGGAATGATTATTGGAAGCCTTCTTGCCATTTTGGGGCATGGAACTTATCTTTATATAAAAAAAGCAAATGGCGGCCATTCGCATTTTCCTTTTGAAAAACTTGTTTTTGATCTTTCGCCTTTGCTGATTATGACAGCAATTTTTTACTTTATTACAAGGAAATAAATGAAAAATGTCGAAGAATTTATCAAGAAAATAAACGATTCCAAAAAAGATAACAAATTGGACCTTTCTGCTGACGAGGATCTCTCGATTGCAATTATGAATTTGATCTCGATTGAGGAACATTTTTTCTTCACCGCCGAAAAAACGAAGGATAATAAATATTTTGACCTTCTCAAAGAAGCACGGGAGATGCGAAAAGAACTGCTTAAAAAGATTATCAAGGAATATGACGGCGAAGTCTGGTGCATTTCCAAGCATTTGCTCGCATCTTCGATGCGTCTAAACGAAGTCGGGACCAAGATGCTCGGCCGCGGCAGAAAAAAAGAAGCCAAAGAGATGTTCGACAAGGCTTACAATCTCTACACACTATTTTGGGGTTTAAATCTTAAAGTCATTGATACTAAAAATATTTCCAAAATCGAAAAAGACAGACTAAATAAAGATGACGCAGATAAGAAAGGCGTTTTTTCCAGGCTTGGTGTTCTTGTAAAGAAAGCGATTGATTGCTGTATTGAGTAATATAGGACTTACAAATTTAACCTCGCCCCAGAGGTTATTTTTGTTTTGGCAATTAATTGCTATCTTCTACACAAGGAGAATGAAAGGAGGGTTTTACCATGCCATCTCCTTCGTATGAGGCTTTTCGGAAAGATGTGGAGACTCGCAGAGGCGGCAGAACGCAAGCGGTGTTTGCTGATTCTCTCAATCGTGAGGGACCGCCCGACAGGAAAATCCTGTCGGGCTATATCTCCTCCGCCGAAGCAGCAACGCGCAACAAACAGGGCGCACTCGCTTGCCCGGTCTGGTTCGTGGAATGGTACTGCAAGAAATTTGGCTTGCAGATTCCCGATGAATACAAAGATCGGCAAACGAAAGAAAGCGGAGTTAGAAAACCGCGCTTGAAGAATCCCTCGTTGTCGCCCACGCCATATCCGGACTCCGCCCAAACTGCCATCCTCGAGAAACAAAACCGGGATCAGGCCGATACTATTCGGCGCCTCCATGCACAGATCGCCGGCCTCAAAATGACGATCGAGGAGCTCCCAAAGACCGGCCTGCCGATGGATCTCTACACGGCAGACTGGATGTTCGTCAGTACCCTCTGCGGCGCCGTCGAGAAAGAGGCGAAAGAATTGCGCAAAGGCGCCCGCCCAATGGAGGCAGAGCAGCTCCGGCGCATTCTCGACGCCATAGTCAGCCAGATCACGGCACTGATGGAGCGGCTACAGGTGACGCCGCGGAAGAAAACCGCATGAATCAACGCACAGTGCAGCCTTCCGGCAATGGGGCGGAAGGCTGCACTACAAACTAGACTTTAATTTTAAAAAATCTTTCCCCGACCTTATCCCAATCAACAATTTGCCAAAATCCTTCGGCATATTTCTTTTTATCATTTTTATAATCGACATAATAAGCGTGCTCCCACATATCCAAAACCAAAATAATCTTAAACATTGGGTATATATTCAAATTGTGATTCTGGATAGGCGCAATAAGCAATCGATCGGTCATCTTGCAATAAAACAGCGCCGCCCAACCCGAGCCTTCGATTGTTGTCGCTACGGCGAGAAATTGTTTTTTAAAACCGTCAAATGAACCAAATTCTTCCTCAAGTTTCTTGGCTAGCTCCCCCTCCGGTTCGCCGCCATTAGGATTTCTCATACTATCAAAATAGAGATCATGCAAAATGATCCCGCCAACATTAAAAGTAAGTTTTTTGTATGTGCAGGTCAAATCCGGAACGGCGTTCCCCTTCTCTTTGTCTAACTTTTCGAGAATTTCATTTGCCTTTTCGACATAAGCTTTATGATGTTTATCCTGATGCAAATGAATTTGTTCCGAAGATAAAATTGGTTCCAAATAATCATATTCGTAAGGCAATTTTTTTAAATTATAAAATCTGCTCATTTTTCTCCTTTTTAAAGATTAAAAATACTTAAAAAAAGAGAAGAAAATAAGAACATATTTTACAATAAAAAAAGACATAGATAACTATGTCGTTTTTCTCTTATCCCGCACCAATAATATTTTCCCAATCTTGGCGG
>Ga0172368_10001044_pt1 | contig 38674 bp, 33 predicted proteins | sample Lak11m_FD_114540 | JGI IMG/M metagenome (GOLD analysis project Ga0172368, IMG submission 114540) | Freshwater microbial communities from Kabuno Bay, South-Kivu, Congo - kab_022012_11m | ecosystem: Environmental > Aquatic > Freshwater > Lake | place: Democratic Republic of the Congo: South-Kivu... | reverse complement strand
TTTATCATTTGAATAAAAAAATCTTGGAGGTAAGTTATGTCTAAAATTGCAGTCGTAACCGACAGCACCGCCTACATTCCCGAAGAATATGTCAAGCGGCACAACATCACCGTAGGACCGCAAGTCTTAATCTGGGGCGAAGAGACATTTCGAGACGGAATTGATATTACGTCCAACGAATTTTATACCCGCCTTCAAAACACAAAAGTAACGCCCACCACGTCTCAAGTTCCCGTCGTGACCATGCACGATATTTTTGAATCGCTTGTAAAACAAGATATGGAAGTGCTGGGGATTTTCATCTCCACGCTGCTGTCTGGCACGCAGCAATCCGCCATTCAAGCCAAAGAGATGATGGGCAACGCGGGCGAAAAAGTAACTCTCCTCAACAGCCAAACAACGGCAATGGCGCTTGGCTTTCAAGTTCTGGAAGCGGCGCGCGCGGCAGAAGCCGGAGCAAGCCTCAAAGAATGCGTAGCGCTCGCAGAATCAGCCACAGAGCGCACGGGCGTATATTTTGCGGTGGACACGCTGGAATTTCTGCATCGTGGCGGACGAATTGGCGGCGGGCAAAAATTCATCGGAACGATGTTGAACCTGAAGCCGATACTCTCCGTGCAAAAAGGGCGCGTGGAAGGTATAGACCGCATTCGCACCAAAAGCAAAGCGCATGACCGTATCTTGGAATTGGTGAACGAGCAAACAAAAGGCAAAAACAACATCCGCCTTGCCACGCTGCACGCCAACGCCCCACAAGACGCAAAAACGCTGCTGGAACGCGCATCCAAAGAAATGGGCGCGGTAGAGAGCATCTTTACCGAAGTCAGTCCAGTGGTAGGGACGCATACCGGTCCCGGCACAGTGGGGCTGGCGTACATATTTGACTAAACGCAAAACGCCCATGACAAATGTCACTTTTTTGAACTAGCGCGTACAATATTTCGCGCACGGCATGTCTGTATGGACGTAGTCCAAAAAAATCTGTTCAAAGGAGAGTAAATTATGAAACGCAATTTGTCCAATTTAGACCGAGGCGTTCGCGCTGTTGTAGGCGTTCTGCTGATTGCCTTGTACGCCATGGGAACATTAAGCGGCACGCTGGGGCTTGTGCTGGCAATTTTGGGCGGCGTGTTCCTCGTCACTGCCGCCGTTGCCTTCTGCCCGCTGTATCTTCCGTTCAAGTTCAGCACCTTCAAATAAATTTCTGTTTTGGTAAGAGATACCCTGAAGGCTCGCGCCTTTGGGGTCGTTTTTTTTATTGAGGTAAACCACATGAATCAGATAGACTTTCAAAAGAAAATTTCAGAATCAGATAAGCCCGTGATTGTAGATTTTTGGGCAAGTTGGTGCGGTCCATGTATGCTGACCAAACCCATCTTAGAAAAACTAGGCAAAGAGTTTAGCGAAACTGTGAACTTTATGCCGCTCAATGCAGACGACTCCCGCGATGTGTTGGAGAAATTCCGCGTGTACGGCATCCCCACAGTCGTGGCATTCCGCAATGGAAAAGAAGCGGCGCGGATTGTCGGCGCGCAAAACGAGGTGGGGTATCGCGCCATGTTTGAATCGCTTGCGGCGGGCAAAGAAGTAAAAATTCCGCTTACCGCTTTTGACCGCGCATTGCGTCTAGGCGCAGGCGGGCTATTCTTCATCATTGGCATATCTAATGGAAATTGGATATTAGTCGGCGTTGGCGCGCTGCTTGCCTTTATGGGAATTTACGACCGTTGCCCCATTTGGCGCGCATTAAGCGGTTTGTTCAAGCGAAGTTGATATAATCACGCCATGCAGCAGCGCGTTCCCCCATTAGTGATTGGCATTGCGGGCGGGTCTGGCTCTGGCAAGACCACCGTTGTGCAAGAAATTCTAAACCGCGTAGGCGCGGAACGAATTGCTTTTTTACAACACGATTCTTATTACAAAGACTTAAACGGTCTGCCGCCCGCCGCGCGGCGCGGCGTAAACTTTGACCACCCAAATTCGCTCGACACGGAGCTATTAATTCGCCACGTCGAAGCGTTGCGTCAATATCAGCCAGTGGAAGTTCCCGTGTACAATTTCGCCACCGACACGCGCACCGATAAAACCTTCACGGTCTTTCCGCGCAGCGTAATTCTTGTGGAAGGAATTCTCATCTTCGTCGAGCCGGAATTAAGAAAATTATTCAACATAAAAATTTTTGTGGATACAGACGCAGACCTGCGCTTCATTCGCCGTTTGCGCCGCGATTTGACCGAAAGAGGGCGCAGCGCGGAATCGGTCATCCAACAATATGAAGAGACTGTGCGCCCCATGCACCTTGAATTTGTAGAGCCTTCCAAACGCTACGCGGATGTTATCATCCCAGAAGGCGGCTTTAACGCCGCCGCGCTGGATATGGTAGTTGCAAGAATTGAATCTTTACTCACCCCCTAAACCCAAAGGAGATTTTTCAACATGACAAAACAATGGAATACCCCGCCCGCTATACAAATTGACCCCAAAAAGAAATACAAGGCGCGCATGGAAACCGACAAAGGCGTGATGGTTATAGAATTGTTCGCCGATAAAACGCCCATCACCGTAAATAATTTTGTCTTTCTTGCCCGCGAAGGATTTTATGACGGAGTTATCTTCCACCGCGTCATCAACGACTTTATGGCGCAAGGCGGCGACCCCACCGGCACAGGCAGAGGCGGACCCGGCTATCGCTTTCAAGATGAATTTCATCCCAGCCTGCGTCATGATAAAAAAGGCGTCCTCTCCATGGCAAACGCGGGACCCGGCACAAACGGTTCGCAATTTTTTATTACGCACGGACCCACGCCGCATTTGAACGACCGCCACACCGTTTTTGGGCAAGTGGTAGAAGGCTTGGATGTACTCATGTCCATTCCTGCGCGCGACCCCGGCAACGTCAATGCGCCCGCCGTCAAAATCATCAGCCTGACCATTGAAGAAATCTAATTTTGGCGCGGGGCTGTTGCGCCTGCTTGCGCTGGCTGCGGTCATTGGAATCACGCTGTTCATTTACGGCATCCGCGAGCGCGTAGAGGAATTTGCAGTATACGGCTACCCGGGCATATTTTTGATTACGCTCATGGCAAACGCCACCGTCATTTTGCCCGCGCCGGGCGTGGCGGTGGTTTTTGCCGCGGGGGCAATTCTCTCTCCGCCGCTGGTTGCTCTTGCCGCAGGAACAGGCGGCGCGTTGGGTGAAATCTCTGGCTATCTGGCAGGATTCAGCGGGCAGGCAGTCGTCGAGCGCATGGACGTCTATCAAAAAATAAACCCCTGGATAGAAAAATACGGCGCGTGGGCTATTTTTGTTTTATCCGCCATCCCCAACCCATTTTTTGATATTGCCGGCATCGCGGCAGGCATGGCGAAAATGCCGCTGTGGAAGTTTTTACTTTTTTGCTGGGCGGGGCAATTAATAAAAATGGCGCTGTTTGCTTACGCGGGCGCTTACTCGCTTAATTGGGCATTAAACCTAACCCGTTAGAGACTCTGTTTCAAAGTGACCTTGTTCACTCCAAATTAGTGACCGCGCATTAAGAAATTGGGCATATAATCCCATTGCTTTAATCCATTTCAAAATATTATCTATTGGAGGTAAATCCTATGTTTGTAGGCGAAAGAATGTCTCACCCGGTCATTTCCGTTGCGCCAGACGCATCCATCCATGACGTGCTGGCAATGTTTAAGAAAGAACACATCCGCCGCGCGCCGGTGATTAAGAGCGGAAAATTGGTCGGCATCATTTCGGAGCGCGACCTGCTCAACGCTTCGCCCTCGCCGGTCAGCTCGCTCAGCGTATGGGAGATGAATTACCTGCTTAGCAAAGTGACCGTCAATCAAGTGATGAGCAAAAAGGTGAAATCGGTGGATTTCGACACCCCCATCGAAGACGCCGCCCGCCTCATGGCGGACAACAAAATTGGCGGCTTGCCTGTTTTGCGCTCCGGTAAAGTTGTAGGCATGATTACCGAAACAGACCTATTCAAAATTTTCTTAGAGCTGATGGGCGCGCGCGTCAAAGCCGTGCGCGTCACGGCGCTCATTGACGATATTCCCGGACAGATGGCGAAGATTACCAAAGCCATTGCCCAAGCGGGAGGAAACTTCATTTCCTTTGGCTTATTCTCCGGCGATGACCCCACCACAAAAGTCGTCACCTTCAAAGTGGACGGAATCAAAAAGGAAGACATCAAAGGCGCGTTGGGCAAAATTGTCAAAAAGTTTTGGGACGTGCGCGTAAGTTAAGAAACAAAAAATTATAAGTTGAGCCTCCAAACATTTTAAGTTTGGAGGCTTTTTTAATCGTTGTATGCTATGATTATTGCGTTCTTAAAAAATCAAACTATATTTTTCCGCAAGGAGACTCTTTTTCATGAAATCAGACCTAGACGGCTTAATGCAAACCAAAAATTTAGACGCGCTCATTGTTTTGGGCAACGCCGAAAAAAACCCGCCCATGTACTACCTCACCGGCGGCGGGCATGTCAGCGATGCGCTCCTGATTAAAAAACGCGGCGAAATAGCCGCCTTGTACTGCAACGCCATGGAGCGCGAAGAAGCCGCAAAAAGCGGGCTGCGCGTCATCCCTACGCCAGTGGGCGCATTGGGCGAACTGCTGAATGACCCAAAGAAAATCTTCGCAGACCAAAACATTCACACCGGGCGCGTGGGCGTGTATGGAACGCTGGACGTAAGCGTTACCATCCGCCTCATAGACGCGCTGAGAGCCGCGTTGCCAGACATTGAATTTATCAGCGAGATGCCGCACGAATCGCTTTTTATGTATGCAATGGAAACCAAAGACGAAGCGGAGGTAGAGCGCGTTCGCCGCATGGGACGCGCTACGGTGGAAGTCGTTGGACTGGTGGCGGAATTTTTGACAGGGCAGGAAGTTAACGCCCGCGAAGAACTCATCCAATCAAATGGAGCGCCGCTTACTATTCAGGATGTAAAAAATAAAATAGCGCGCTGGCTTGCCGAACGCGGCGCGGCGGACGTGGAAGGCTGCATCTTCGCGCTTGGACGAGACGCCGGATTCCCGCATTCTGTCGGCAACCCGCAAGATATTCTCAAACTTGGGCAGACCATTGTCTTTGATATTTTCCCCGCAGAAGAAAACGGCGGCTACTTTTACGACTTCACCCGCACATGGAGTTTAGGCTATGCAACGCCCGAAGCGCAATCTTTACATGACGAAGTAAAAGCCGTGTACGACAAAGTGATAGAAAATCTGGACGTGAATGCCGACTTCCGCGAATATCAAAAACTCACCTGTGATGAATTTGCCAAACGCGGACACAAAACCCCCATGCACAACGAAGGCATCCTCACCGAAGGATACGTTCACTCCCTGGGGCATGGACTCGGATTAAACGTGCATGAACGCCCCGGCAGCCGCCACACCGCCGCAGACGACAACCGTCTAAAACCCGGAGTAGTCTTCACCATTGAGCCGGGCTTATACTACCCGGAACGCGGCATGGGCTTTCGCATTGAAGATTCCTACTGGATGCGCCCGGACGGCAAAGCCGAACTCCTTGCCGAGTATCCGTATGACTTTGTCCTCCCCATGAAAAAGTGGAAAAAGAATTCTTAATTCACCTTCAAGCATTAACCATGCGTGAGTGGAACGAGCGCGACAAAGACCATTTTCCGTTCACGCTGGATATTGTGAAATCCATTCAAGAGATTCGCTTCGTTGCGCCGGTCACTTTTTTTGTCGGCGAAAATGGCTCTGGCAAATCTACCCTCATGGAAAGCATTGCCTGCGCCGCAGAAACCATCACCGTAGGAAGCGAAAGCGTCAAGACAGATAAAACGCTGGCGGAGATACGCAAACTTTCGCAGTATCTCCGCCTATCTTGGAAAAAACGCGCGCGGCGCGGTTTTTTTCTGCGCGCCGAAGATTTTTTTGGATACGCCAAAAGTATGCGACAAGCGCAAGAGGATGTCGCCTTTGCGGCAATTAACCTTTCTTTCCGCGCTAAAACGGATGATAGAGCAAGAATCTCAATTCATCATCGCCACCCATTCGCCCATTCTACTGGCGTTTCCGCAAGCCGACATTCTTCTCTTTGAGCGCGGTCAAATAAAACGGGTAAAATACGAAGACCTTGAACACGTTAAATTAACGCGAGATTTTTTACAAAACCCAAATCTGTTTTTGAAACATTTATAACCACCCAGCAATCGCCGCCCCGCATAGGATTCTATGACTGCCACCCTGCCCCCTGCCCGCATTCTCGCCATTGAGTCTTCTTGTGATGAAACCGCGTGCGCCATTCTTGAAAATGGACGCGCGTTGCTTTCCTCCGTAGTCTCCTCTCAAATGGAAATTCACGCCCGCTATGGCGGAGTCTACCCGGAGGTGGCGTCCCGTCAGCATGTGTTAAGCATTACCCCTGTAGTGGAACAAGCGCTCGCGCAGGCGCACCTCACCTTAAAAGAAATTGACGCCATCGCCGTCACGCAAGGACCGGGGTTGGCGGGTTCGCTTGTGGTCGGCATGAACATGGCAAAGGGACTCGCGCTCGGCGCAGGGCTGCCGCTGGTAGGCGTAAATCACTTGGAAGGGCATTTATATTCTGCATGGGTATACAACGCCGAAGAAAAAGCCCCGCCAGAGCCGCAATTTCCGCTCATGGCGCTGCTGGTCTCCGGCGGGCATACAGAACTGAATTTGATGACCGACCACCTTACCTATCAACGCTTGGGCGCAACGCTGGATGACGCGGCAGGCGAAGCCTTTGACAAAGCGGCGCGTCTTTTAGAACTTGGCTATCCGGGCGGACCTTCCATTCAAAAAGCCGCCGAAGAAGGCGACCCGCGCCGCTTTCGCTTTCCACGCGCATGGCTGGAAGGCTCTTACAATTTTTCATTCAGCGGAGTCAAAACGGCGGTCTTATACGAAACGCGAGAATTAAAAAAACGCAGCGGCGCGCTGCCTGTGGCAGACCTCGCCGCATCCTTTCAACAAGCGGTCATAGATGTGCTGTTCAAAAAAACAATGGACGCCGCGCGCGAATACGGCGCAAAAGAAATTTTAGTGGCGGGCGGCGTCTCGGCAAACCGCGCCTTGCGGCAAGCCTTCAAAACGCAAACTGAATTTCGCCTGCACATTCCATCTATCGAATTCTGCACAGACAACGCCGCAATGATTGCCTCGGCAGGCTACTACCGCTACGCGCTTGGGCATACCTCCGCTATGGACATGGACGTATTGCCAAATTGGACAATTGCCTAAATTAAATCACACAGCCGCCGACTTGCCCGAGTCGGCGGCTGTGTGAACAGGAGAATGTAATTGCTATTATATGGGCGGAGTTAAAACCAGCCTGAATGCAGGCTGATATTTAGATAAGAATTTTTAGCCAAATTTCTTAAGCGCCTCTAATATTTGCGCGCCGGAGATTAAACCTTCGCGCAAAATTTTTGCCGTGTTCCCCGTACAATCTACCAGCGTGGAGGGCAGCCCGCCGCGCGTTTGACCGCCATCCAAAATAAGCGGAATGCGCCCGCGCAATTGATTGTATACATCCTGCGCGGTGACAGGGCTAGGCTGACCGGAAAGATTGGCGGAAGTCACCGCCAATGCGCCCGCCGCGCGCAACAAGGCGCGGGTTGGCTCGTGGTCGGGGACGCGCGCCGCCACAGTATCGCTCGATGAGACAACCAGCGGCAGGGATTTTTTTTTGGGGAGAATCAAAGTCAGCCCGCCGGGTAAAAACTGCGCGGCGAGAATCTGCGCGAGGGGCGGAATCTGTCGCGCTACATCGGTCAGATGTTCCACATCCGCAACCAATACAGGGATAGATTTTTCCAGCGGGCGGGATTTCGCTTCATACAAGCGGCGAACTGCATCAGCATTAAACGCCAACGCTCCCAACCCATACACCGTATCGGTAGGGAAAGCAACCACGCCGCCGTTTTGTAAAATTTGCAACGCGGCGGCGATTTCTGTATCTGGCAGAATGTAAGTTTTCATTTGCTACAAACTTAACTGAGCGATAAATTCCCCGGCAGTGACAAAGCGGTCTTTCGGTTCTTTTGACATGGCTTGCTGAATGGCGCGCGCGGCTTGGCGCGGCAGCGCATAAGCAAGCTCGCGCGCGTCCGGCGCGGGCGAGTTGAGGTGCGCCAAAAGGAGCGCGCCGGTGTTGGGTCTTTCAAAGGGCAGCCGCCCGGTTAACATTTGATACGCCACTACGCCGAGCGCATAAGTATCGGCTCTGCCGTCCACATCGGCGGAGGCTTGAATTTGTTCTGGGGCAATGTAATCAAACGTGCCGACCATGCCGGTATTGGTGATGCGCGTGTGCGCGTCCGAGATTTTGGCTATGCCAAAATCCGTAAGAACCACGCGCGGCGGACTGGAAAAAGAATCCAGCATGATGTTGGAAGGTTTAATGTCGCGGTGAACCAATCCATTTTGATGGGCGTAATCTAACGCGGCGGCAACCTCGCCCAGCAAACTTACGGTTCTTGTTAGCGAAAGTTGTTTTTCTTCGCGTAAAAGCGCGGAAACATCCGGTCCTGATAGTAGCTCCATGACGATGTAGTACGCGTCATTTTCGCTGCCGTAATCCATCACGCGCACAATGTTAGGGTGTTCTAAACGAGAGACAACCTCCGCCTCGCGCAAAAAGCGCTTGCGGAATTGTTCCTCGCCCGCCAACGCGGCGCGCAGCACTTTGATGGCGACAGGTTTGTGGCTGGTCGGCGATTCGGCGCGGTATACCTCCGCCATGCCGCCGCGCCCAATCATCTTCAAATCATGGTAAGAGGAGAGCGTCGTGCCTGTAATAATAGTCTGCGCGGAGTCATTTGCAAGGGCGGCGGGCGTTTTGAGGTAATCAATTTGAATGTGATAGAAGTATTTATCTACAAAACGTTGCAGGCGTTTTCGTAAAGGTTGAAACAGCGCGCCCGTCAGCAGCGCAAAGAGAGTCACGGCAAACAGCGATTGGTCGTTTGGGTGTAGGTAATTAGAAACTAATGAGACCAGCGCAAATAGTAGAGCAAAAATTAGCCCTAGCCCTACAGTCAGCGCGCCGTAAACAATGGAACGGTTGATGATGAGGTCAACGTCAAATAGTTTGCTGCGAATCATCGCCGCCATAATGGAAACGGGCAGCAATAAAAACAAGAGGATGGCAAACACATTTGAAACCAGCCCAAAAACCGCCGAGACAATGCCATCCCCGTGAAGCGCGGGGAAGAAGGCGGGCGCAACAAGGAAAACAACAAACCACAGCAAAGGTCCCGTAGAGCCGGTGGAGACCCAGCGCATTTGCTGTTTTTGCGCCAGCGTGGCGTGATGATAACGGTAATAAAAAGCGAAACTGGCAAACAAATACCAAGGCAAAATGACAAAGACGTATTTATCTTGACCGAGCGTTTCCCAGTATGTAGGCAGGGATGGAAAGACGTACAAGCCGAGGGTTGTTAAAACCAAGAAGGGAACAAGGTACTTTGTCCACCGTAGGAAGAAGCGTCCGTCTGGAAAGAGGAATAAAAAGAGGACAATTCCCGTGTCGCCGAGCGCCAAAATCAACCCGCCAGCGCTTTGGTAGCCGGGCGTAACGGCAAGCGTGTTCATTAACGAGGTAATGCGCGCGCCAAACGCAATGAGAAAGGCGGAGATAAAAATGGCAAACCAATCGTCAGAGCGATTAAAAATGAGCAGACCGGCAGTAACTCCAAAACCCGCCATGAGCAGCGCGTCCACGCCGTGTTGTAGAATATTTTGAATTAAGTTGGGAAGGGAAAAAAGAGTTTGCGTAAAACTTGCATTGACAATGCTATTGTAAAACGGCGTGAGCGCCGCGCCCAAAACGCCAAAGCTGAACAAAGCCACCGCCGCCCACGCCGCCAGTAACGCGGCGCGCAAAGCAGGCTGATGTTTTAAGGAAGTATCGTGCGTAGCGGTTGGCGTAGGAGTTGTGGACATTTGTTTTCGCTTATCATAACAAAAAACGCGTAAAAGTTTAATGTGAATTTACAGCGCTCTTTATATACGCAACGATAAAAAAAAGTTGCGGGCATTCTCCATTAAGAGAATGCCCGCATCGTAGATGCTGCGCCGCGCTCAACCGCCAAAGGCTTCGTTGAGCCAGTCTAAAAATCCTTTGTCTTGCGGCTGCGCCGCCGTTCCTAAACTTTGCGCGAGTTTTTCAAAGAGCTCGCGCTGCTCCTTGCTCAATTTTGCGGGGATGGCGACATTGACGATGATGATTTGGTCGCCGCGCTGATTTTTATTGCGAACATGCGGCACGCCTTTCCCTTTGAGGTAGAAAACTTTTCCGGGCTGCGTGCCGGGCGGAACTTTAAGTTGCGCGTCCCCTTCAATGGTTGGAACGGTCACTTCCGCGCCCAGCGCCGCCTGCGCCACATTCACGTCCAAGTTGAGCAAAATATCGTTCTCGCGGCGTTTGAAAAATTTATGCGGTTGAACGTCTAATACTAAAAACAAACTTCCGCTGGGTCCGCCAAACGCGCCCGGACCGCCCTCGCCAGAAAGGCGAATTTGCGTGCCTGCGTCCACCCCCGCCGGAATTTGAACTTTTTTGCGAACCGACTTGCGCTCCAAACCAGTGGCGCGGCAAGTCTTGCAGGGCGAGGTAATGGTCTCGCCGCGTCCATTGCAAGCGGGACAAACAGCGGTTTGAACCATCTGCCCCAAAAAGGTCTGGCGCACCTGACGCACCTCGCCTTGCCCGTTACAAGTGGAGCATTTTATCGGCGTAGTTCCCGGCTCTGCGCCAGAGCCGTTGCAACGCGAGCAAGTTTCATCGCGCTGAAATTCAATTTCTTTTTCCACGCCAAAGACGGCTTCTTCAAAGGTCAAAGCGACCTGCATTTGAAAATCGCGCCCGCGGCGCGGAGCAGTGCGAGAGCGCCGTCCGCTGGAAAAACCAAACCCGCCAAGAATTTCCTCAAACAAATCGCCAAAGTCCGCGGAATAATCGTGATAGCCGCCGCCCATGCCGCCCAGCCCCTCCTTGCCAAAGCGGTCATAGCGCGCGCGTTTCTCCGCATCCGAAAGAACGCCGTAAGCCTCGTTCACTTCTTTGAACTTTTCTTCGGCGTTCTCTTCCTTGCTTACATCCGGGTGGTATTGACGCGCCAATTTACGAAAGGCGGTTTTAATTTCGTCATCGCTGGCTGTTTTGGGAACGCCAAGAATTTCATAATAGTCACGGTTGCTCATAATGCAATTTTGAAAGTTAAGAAGTTTTTAGGTTGGCGGGTTCTTAATTTCCAACCTTCCAACCTTAAAACTTACTCCTTTACTTCTCCATCTACCACATCCGATTCGCCAGCTGTCCCGCTCTGCTGATATACCGATGCGCCGATTTTTTGAATTGCCTGCCCCAGAGAATCTACCGCCGCGCGAATCTTCTCCACGTTGTCAGATTTCGCCGCGTCTTTCACGGCGGCAATTTGACTCTCCACATCCGAGCGAATCTCCGCCGCTATTTTTTCTTCAAAATCGCGCAGGGCTTTCTCGGCGGCATAAATTGTATTATCGGCTTGATTGCGAACTTCAATTAAATCTTTGCGCTTGCGGTCTTCTTCGGCATGGGCTTCCGCATCCACGCGCATTTTCTCCACTTCGGCTTCGCTCAGCCCAGAAGACGCGCTGATGGTGATATGTTGCGAGCGTCCAGTCGCCTTATCCTTTGCGCTAACTTTAAGAATGCCATTTGCGTCCACGTCAAACGTAACTTCAATTTGCGGCAACCCACGCGGGGCAGGCGGAATGCCATCCAAGATGAACTTGCCCAGCGATTTATTATCCGCCGCCATAGAACGCTCGCCTTGAAGCACATGAATCTCCACCTGCGTCTGATTATCGCTCGCCGTAGAAAACGACTGCGAGCGGCGGGTGGGGATGGTGGTATTGCGCTCAATTTGCGGGGTCGCCACGCCGCCCAACGTCTCAATGGAAAGCGTCAGCGGAGTCACGTCCAGCAATAAAATATCTTTCACTTCGCCAGCCAGCACGCCCGCCTGAATTGCCGCGCCTACCGCAACCACCTCGTCGGGGTTCACGCCCTTGTGAGGGTCTTTGCCAAAAAAGGCGCGCACGCGGTCTTGAATGGCGGGCATGCGCGTCATGCCGCCAACCAGCACAATCTCGTGAATGTCGCCCGCCGTTAAACCTGCATCGGCAAGCGCCTGTTTCACCGGCGCAATGGTGCGGTCTATCAAGTCTGCGGTAATCTGTTCCAGTTTTGAGCGCGTCAGCGTCATCGTCAAATGTTTAGGACCCGAAGCGTCTGCCGTCAAGTAAGGAAGATTCACCTCAGTTTGCATCATGGTAGAAAGTTCAATTTTGGCTTTTTCAGAAGCCTCTTTCAAGCGTTGCAAAGCCTGACGGTCATTGTTCAAATCAATGCCGTTATCTTTTTTGAACGACTCAATTAAATAATCCATAATGCGTAAATCAAAATCATCGCCGCCCAAAAAAGTATCTCCGCTGGTGGAGCGAACTTGAAACACGCCTTCGCCCACTTCCAACGTAGAAACATCAAACGTGCCGCCGCCCAAGTCGTACACCACAATGACTTCATTCTTCTTTTTATCCAACCCATACGCAAGAGAAGAAGCGGTTGGCTCATTGATAATGCGTAACACCTCCAAACCGGCAATCTTGCCCGCGTCTTTCGTGGCATTGCGCTGCGCGTCATTAAAATAAGCGGGGACGGTAATCACCGCCTGCGTGACCGGCTCGCCCAAATACGCCTCCGCGTCCGCTTTGATTTTTGCCAAAATCATCGCGGAAACTTCCGGCGGGGAATAATCTTTATCGTCCAACTTTACGCGCACGTCTCCGTTTTCCGCAGAGACAACAGCGTAAGGCACGCGCTTGCGCGTGCGCTCCACTTGCGCGTCTTCCGACTTGCGCCCCATAAAACGCTTTACCGAAAAAATGGTGTTCTGCGGGTTCGTAATGGCTTGATTTCTCGCCACGCGCCCCACCAACCGTTCGTGATTTTTATTCACCGCCACAACAGAAGGAACAAGCCGCTCGCCCTCAGAAGAAGGAATCACCACCGGTTCGCCGCCGCTCATCACTGCCACAACCGAGTTTGTCGTGCCTAAATCAATGCCGATAATTTTGCCCATAATTCCTCGTTTGAACGTTTGTAACTTTTCAACCTATTGCGCCACCCTCACCAACGCGGGGCGAATAACTCTCTCTCCGAGCATATATCCATTTTGAACAACGTCAATCACGCATCCGCTTTCCACGTCATCGCTTGGCTCGTGCGAAATTGCCTCGTGAAAGTTCGGGTCAAACGCCGCGCCCTTTGCCTCAATGCGTTTTGCGCCTTCGTTTTCCAAAATATTTTGAAGTTTGCGCGCAATCAACTCAACGCCATTTGCCCACGCGTCTCCTTCGGCGCGATTTTGCAACGCGCGTTCAAGGTCATCCAACACGGGCAAAACTTTTTTTATCACATCGCCCTTCATGCTGACATACGTCAATTCATTATCGCGCTCCACGCGCTTTTTGTAATTTTGAAACTCTGCCTGCGCGCGCGCCCAGCTATCTTTATATTCGGAGATTTTCGCCTCCGCCTGCGCGAGTTGATTTTGCAACGCGTCAATTTGACTCTGAACCTGTTCGGCGTTGGCGGGCATTGCCTCAACCTCAGGTTGATTCTCGGCAACTTCCTCGTGTTTATGTTTCTTTTTGTCAGTCATCATTCTCACTCTCGTCAAAGATAAAGGAGTTTACAAACTTTCATTCACCAAGTCGCTTAACAAACCGGCGACATATCTCACCGTTGGAATAGTGCGCGCATAAGACATTCGCATGGGTCCCAACACGCCCAGCACACCCGTAGCCAAACCGGGCGCGCCGTAGCGCGCAATCACCATAGAACACTGGCGCAATTCTTCCCAACCGCCGCGCCCGCCAATTAAAACCTGCAACCCGCCCACATTGCTATTCATAGAAGCGCGGGTAATTAAATCTTGCAGCGTGGAGCGCTCTTCAATTAAGCGCATTGCCCAACGCCCATCATCCGAGTCGGAAAATTCCGGCTCGCTTAAAACATTCGCAAGACCATCCGTATACATTTCGCCAGAGACGCTTTCTGAGGCGCGCTTCATGTCTTGTTGTAACAGAGTGACAATATCCTGCTCTAATGCGTCTGCGCGAACAGCCATAGAAGAAACTGCCTCTAAGGAAAGCCCCGCCAGCGAAGCATTCAGCCGCGCCGCCGTTTGCGTTAATCGTTCTTGAGTCACCGGCTCGGCGAGAGTTAAGACCTGCTGCCTGACCTCGCCGCCTTCCATCACCAGAGCCATCAATACCTGCCTGCCCTGCGTAGAGATTAATGCAAGGTGCTTAAAGCGCGGCGCGGCAACATGCGGCGCAGTCACCACCGAAACGCCCTGCGACTGATGCGCCAAAATGGAAGCGGCAAGCGCCATCCACTGTTCCACGTCTGGGCGCGCCTGAAAAAATTGATGCGAGATGGTATGCCGCACAGAGTCGGGCAATTCCGCTTGCTGTATCAACTGTTCCACAAATACGCGATAGCCTTCTTCCGAAGGGATGCGCCCGGCGGAGGTATGCGGTTGGCGCAAATAGCCCGTCTCGGTCAGCGCGGACATTTCGTTCCGCACCGTAGCGGGGCTTAAATCTAAACGGAAGCGTTCTACCAAGCGCCTAGAACCGACAGGCTGCGCCGTGTCGATATAATCGCGGATAATGAGCAGAAGCAGCGTTTTTTGTCTTTCAGAGAGATAGGCGCTCATAGGCAGAATTTGCGCTCCTTACGGAGCGCAATGTAAATATAACAGCCGCTAGAAGCGAAGTCAATAAGAGAAGTGTAAGAAAACCTCCCGCCTGCGCGGGAGGTTCATTTTTTTATTTAGCAAAGGGACGCCAAGCGGGGTCAAAATCTTCATACTGGTCGCCGTCTGTCATGCGCGTCAAGCGCGCGCCAGAGGGAGTGGAATAATAAACATGATAGTATCTGCCGCCGCCGCTTTCATACGCCATCCAATATCCATCCGGTGAGTAGTCCACATCTTCTGCCGAGCGCACGCCTAGAAAAATTTGGCGCGGGGCTTTTGCGGAAGCCAACGGCAAAGAGAAAAGCAAAGGAAATTCAAACGTATCGCTGATTTTTTGTTGGTTGAACAAGATGTTTTTTTCGTCCAATGTCCAAACCGGTTGATAATTTGATAACTGGCTGCCGCTAAAATAAATCCGTTCTTGGTCAGAGCCATCCGCAGACATCATCCAAATTTCATAAGAATCCACTCGTTTATACGCATATAGAATTTTTTTGCTGTCCGAAGACCATGCGGGCTGGCGTGTGGGCTTAAAATCTGGCGTATCTGTTAGTTGCTTTACTTCTTTCTTGTTAATGTCATAGGTATAAATTTGCATGTACCCGTCCCGCAAAGAAGTAAAAGCGATGACGCGCCCATTCGGCGACCAGGCGGGTTCAAAGTCTCCGCCAATTTGCGCCGGAAGCGTTTGCAACCCGGAGCCGTCCGCGTTGATGATGTATAAGTTAGATTGCGGGTAGGTATTCTGCTTAATGCGGCAAGGCGAGGTAAACACAAGCGCCGAGCCATCGGGAGACCAGGCAGGCTGACAGGCGCCGCCTTCAATATTCGTCAGCAGAAGCGGCTCGCCGCCGAGCAGGTCGCTCAAATAAATTTGAGAGACGCCGCTTTTATTCGATGCGTAAGCCAATTGAAGGTAATCTGCGCCCAACGGCGTGGCTATGGAATTTGCGTCTAGGGTTGGGGTAGCGCTTCCATTTTGAGCGGGCGACTGCGCCTTGCTTGTTGAAGTTGCAGAAACAGACGCGCAGGGCGTAATTTCTATAATAGCGGCAGAGGTAGCCATTGGCGCGGCAGTCGGCAGAAAAGGAAAACGTTCATGGATGGAAGACGGAACCCATTGCGGGAACAAAAACACAAAACTCAACATCACAATGGATAAAATTGCGCCCAGCCAGCTCAACAACGTAATCCTTGCGCGGCGTTCGCGCTCGCGCTGTTTTTTGCGCGGCGAAACAAAGGCGTAATCTATTGGCGTGGAGTGAATTAGTTCAGAGGCGGGTTTGCCCTCCGCCAACGTCTGACGTTCCGCCAGCGGCGGAGGAGGCGCAACGGTATATGTTCCAAGCAATTGCTGCGTTTTAGATTTTGAATTGAGCAGCGCAAGTTTAAATTCATCGCCGTCTTGAAAGCGGTCGTCTGGGTCCACGTTCATGGCTTTTTCAATCGCCGCAGCCAGACGTTTGCTAATTTGCGGGTTGCGCTTGCGGATGGGCGTAAGTTCCACGCTATCCATAGCGCGGGCAAGCCCATCTTCTGGAATTACGCCAGTTAACGCGGCGTAGAGAGTCGCGGCGAGTGAGTAAATATCTGTGCGCGGGTCTGTGCGGGCTGTGCCGTATTGTTCCGGCGGAGAATAGCCCGGAGTCATGGCGCGCGCTCCGGTGGTGGTTGCCTGATTTCCCTGAATCACTTTTGCGAGACCAAAATCAACCAGAAAGATGTGACCATCGGGAGAAATTTTTACGTTGCCGGGTTTTATATCGCGGTGCAAGATAGGCGGCTTGCGGCTATGTAAATAAGAAAGCGCGTCACAGAGAGCCGCGCCAATTTGAATGACTTCATCTTCCGGCAAAACGCCTGCGCGCTCCATGCGCTGACGCAGGTCTTCGCCGTCAATAAAATCCATAATGAGGTATTGCCCTTCTCCGGCAATGACAAAATGGTCTGAAACACGCGGCAAGTTTGGGTGGCGAATGTTGGCTAAAATCACCGCTTCCAGCCGAAATTGGCGGGCATATTCTTCTGCGGTGAAGAGGTTTTCTTTAACGGCAACTTGAACGCCGAGGTTTTCGTCTAAGGCGAGGTAAACAGACCCCATGCCGCCCTGCCCGAGGTTATCCTGAATTCGATAGCGGTTATGAAGTAGTACGTCTCGTTCAAGAAGCATCAGCAACACCCAATTAAATTAATATAGTAGGATGAACCAAAAGAACCCGTGTTGAATGGGGCTATTGTATTCTTTTGAGTTCATCCTTTCATTTCTATTGTATTTCAATTCCTGCCGCGTTCGGCTGTTATTTTTGAAAGGCGCTTGCAAGGCGGCGTTTTTTAGGGTCGCCAGGCAGGGTCAAAATCCAATCCTTTATCCGAAGTGACGCGGGTGCGGTTTGCGCCGGTAATGGTCATATATAAGATGTCTTTATTTTCGCCGACATCTTCGCCTTCAAAAGCCAGCCAAAAACCATCCGGCGAGTAGGTTAAATCCTCCACCGGCAGTTGTTTGATGTCTAGCCCCGCGCCCTGTTCCGCTGAACGGTCTGTTCCAGAAACGCGCATTGGGTAAGGCAGGCAAAATTTATCGGCGCAACGTTGATTGAATAAAATCAACGCGCCATCCGGCGACCAAACCGGCAGGTAGTCCGAGAAGCTCGTTCCGCTGCGAATAATTTGCTTTTGGTCAGAGCCGCTGGCGCTCATCATAAAAATTTGATACACGCCAAAGCGCTTGACGGCGTACACAATTTGCGCGCCATCCGGCGACCAAGCGGGCTGGCGGGACTCTAATCCAATTTTATTGTTGGTAATTTGAACGGTAGAAAGGTCAGAGACGGTCAAAAGGAAGATTTCCATTTGACCGGTACGCAGAGATGTAAAGGCAATTGTCTTGCCATCTGGCGACCATGCCGGGTCAAAATCACCACCGGGGATGGTTGGCACGGGGGTGGTTTCTTTACTTTCCAAATTGAGGATATACAATCCCGAATTCGGATACGTCTCATCCATGCCTTTACATGGAGAAATGAACGCCAAAAGATTTCCATCCGGCGACCAAGCGGGTTGGCAAGCGCCTTCGGGCAAATCGGTTAATTGAGTCAATTCCTCGCTGGCAAGGTCCACCAAATAAACCTGCGCCACGCCAGAGCGGTTGGAAGCGTACGCAATTTGACCTGTTCCGCCGAGAGGCGTAGCAATAGGCGCGGCAAGGGAACTTTCTGCCGTTGGCGAGTTTTCATCGGTCAAGGCAGGCGCAGGCGTAAGCGTTAACGTCAAAGTAGGCGTGGGCAAAACGGCGGTAGGCGTGGCGGTATTTGTAGCCGTGGAAGTGGCGCTCGGAATTGGCGATGGCGTAAAAGTCACGGTGGGCGTAGCGGTTGGCGCTAACAGCGGAATTGCCTTGCGAATTTCCATTGGCACGACTTCCGGCGCTAAAAACGGAATCGCCAAAGCGAATAAAAGTAAAAGCGCAATCACAAAACGGAACAGAGCGGCGCGGCGTTTACGCTCGCGCTCTTTTTGTTTTTTGAACGGGGAAACAAACGGCTTCTCTTCCACCTGCGCCAATGGCTTCTTGATAGGTCCCGCTGACGAATCGGAAACAGCCGCGGGTAATTGCCCGGCATCCATTGGGGCGCTAACGGGCGGAGGCGCAACCACATAGCTGCCCGGCAGGCGCTGCGTTTTGGAAGCGGCGCTCAACAGCGCCTTCTTAAATTCTTCCGCTGTCTGAAATCGGTCGCTGGGGTCCACCGACATGGCTTTTTCTACGGCGGCGGCAAAACGGCGCGAAATTTTCGGGTTGCGAGTTCGCAACGGCGTTAACTGCGCGTTTTCCATAGCGCGCGCCAGCGCATCTTCTGGAATGACGCCGCTGACGGCGGCATAAAGCGTAGCGCCAAGCGAGTAAATATCCGTGCGCGCGTCTGTGCGCGCCGTGCCATATTGTTCTGGCGGAGAATAGCCCGGCGTCATGGCGCGCGCGCCCGTCGTAGTTGCCTGACTGGCGCTTTGATAGACCTTTGCCAAGCCAAAATCTACAAGAAAAATATGCCCATCCGGCGTAATGCGAACATTGCCGGGCTTTATATCACGGTGAAAAATGGCGGGCTGGCGGCTATGTAAATAGGCGAGCGCATCGCACATTGCCGCGCCAATTTGCACAGCGTCATCTTCCGAGACAATTCCATTGCGTTCCATGCGGTCGCGCAAGTCTTCGCCTTCAATAAAATCCATCACCAAATATTGCCCTTCATCGCCCAGCGTAAAATGGTCGTACACATGCGGCAAATTAGGGTGACGTAAATTGGCTAAGATGACCGCTTCCAAGTGAAATTGGCGGACGTATTCTTCCGTAGTGAATAGATTTTCCTTAATTGCCACAGTAGATTTAAGGTTTTCATCCACCGCGCGATAGACCGACCCCATGCCGCCCTGCCCTAGAATATCCAGAATGCGGTAACGATTTTGTAGGCGTGTGTTTTTATCGAGAGTCATTGCAAACCCTTGTCATAAATCAAAAATAACAGCGAGGCGATTATATCAGATGGAGGCGCTGAAAGACCCACGGCGCGCCGCCCGCCGCCCAAAAGCCGATGAGCGCATAGCGCGCATAACGCAGCGCGTAAGCCAAAACAGTATCGCCGCGTGGAAAGAGCGCGCCCAACCCAACATACAAAATCAACATGCCAAACATGCCCAGCGCGTAACGCAAAGCGCGTTGCGAGAGACTGCCAGAGGCGCGATAGCCGCCGCGCAGGTTGCTCCACGCCAGCCCCGCCGCAAAACCAAAAAATACGCCCGCGCTGGTAAATGGATTTTCCGCATTCAGCGGAGCGGGCGCGGGTTCGGCGGCGGCAAGCGCCGCCGTATCCAACCATGTTTGTGGAATTTGAAAATTGCGCCGCAGCCAAAACGCGCCATAGCCAATAAAAATGAAAAACAGGGAAACCAGAAAGGCAATTTGAACCTGCCCCCAAAACGTTTTTTTACCCAGCCATATTTCCACAGGCTGCCAAAACTTCAAAAACAGCCAGAGCGTTACGCCGCCCAAAAGCCAGCCCAAGAAAACGTCATGCGGAAAATGCGAACCGAGAACCAAGCGCGAAAAGCCAATGAAAAAAATAAGCAAGCCCGCCAGAACGCGAACCCAAGTTTTTTGAAAGTATGCGCCTATCATGCCCCACACGCCCATCGCCGTTTGCGCGTGACCAGAGGGCGCGCCAAAGGATGATTCCAGCCACAACCCGCGCACATGCGAGCTCACCCAATAAGGACGCGGCGCGGCGAACCCAAGTTTGAAAACATAATTTAGCAAATTGCCAGTTGCCAAAATGAAGCCTACGCGAACCCCTAGCGCGGAATCTACGCTCCAATAGAGCAGCGGCAGAATCAACAAAAAAAATTGCTCCGTGCCAAAAAAACTAAAAAACTTCATGGGCAAAACCAGCCACGCGCCCCAAGCCTGCAAAGCGATAATAAAGGAAACGCCAAAATTGATAAGCGGCTGCATAATTTTTTACTCCTGCGGGAAGATGCGTTATTGTACCGCAAGCCTCGTTTATAATCTTTGTCCATGAAACGCCTGTTAATTTTGATTCCCCTTTTGCTTGCCGCCTGCCTGCCCAACGCAAATACGGCGCTGCTGATAGACGGCGAATCGATTTATGCGGCGCGGGGAAAAACTCCGCAAGAAGTTCTTGCCAGCGCAGGCATAACGCTAAACGCGCAAGACCGCATTCTGCTCAACGGCTTGCCTGTCGCGTTAGATTCTAATCTGCCGCAAGCGGATGGATTGCAACTGCAAATTCGGCGCGCCGTGACGGTGACGCTTCAAACCCCGCAGGGCGAAGTGTTGCTGACCACCTCTGCATTTACGCTGGGCGAAGCGCTGCGCGAAGCAAACATTCTTCTGCGGGCGGCAGATTGGCTAGACCCGCCCGCCGATACGCCGCTCGCTGAAAACCTGGCGGCAAAATATTTCCCCGCCCGCCAAATTACCGTTTTGGAAGGCGAACAAACGCTAACCATTTACTCTGCGGCGGCAACCGTTGGCGAGGCTCTGGCAGAGGCTGGGCTGGCGCCCGCCAACGCCGACCAAGTTCTGCCCGTAGAAGGAAGCGCAATTCCAGAGGATGGCGTCATCCGTTTGACAAGAGTCTATGAGGCGCTGAATCTCTCCATCGAAACCATTCCCTACCCCACCGAAAGTATACAAGACGCGGCGCTGCCCTTTGGACAACAAGAGATTGTGCAGCCCGGTGTGGAGGGCTTGTCCGCCGCGCGCGAGCGCATTCGCTATGAAAACGGGCAGGAGGTCAGCCGCGTGACGGAAGAAAGAATGACGCTGCGCGAGCCGCAAAAGCAGATTATAAAAAGCGGGACGCAGATTTCCATTTCGCAGGTCGGCAATTTAGATTATTGGTTGGAGACAGAGATGTACGCTACGGTTTATTCGCCATGCGCCAGCGGAACGGGCGGCTGCTCTTATGGAACTGCCAGCGGCGCTCCGGCGGGGTATGGCATTGTGGCGGTAGATTATTCCATCTACCCGCAGTTGGCGGGGATGCGCGTTTACATTCCCGGCTATGGCACGGCGACCATTGGCGACACGGGCGGCGGTCCCATTATAGAATCGGCGTTGGGCGTCTCGCGCACCAAGTGGATTGATTTGGGATTTGACGATGGAAAAATAGTGGATATGACCGGCTGGGTAAAAGTGTATTTCCTTGCGCCCGCTCCGGCGGAAATTCCCGCGTTTTTGCGGTGAGGTTTGATTTGACCAAAAAGCAAAAAAATACGCTGCTCATTCTTGCGTTCATTGCCGGTTTTTTAATTCTGCTTACGGGCGGGTATGCTTACGCAACCTACAATGAATACGCGCAAGTTCCGCTTGCGCCGCAACTGCCAGAATTCACGCCGCTGGCGCTGCCGCCTACTTGGACTCCAACCTTTGGGGCGCAACCCGGCGCGGTGACGCTTGCGCCCACCCTCGTTATTCCGCCGACCTACACGCCGCCGCCCGTTTGCAACCTGCCCGATGTGATGTACCTGCTCGCCATTGGCGCGGATTCGCGTCAGGACGCTTATACCTATGGGCTGGCAGATATGATTCGCGTGGCGCGGATTGAAACCAAAACGCCAAAAATTACCGTGCTGGAATTTCAACGCGATTTATGGGTGGAAATTCCCTACATTGCAGACGACCTAAATGGATTAAGTGAAGGCAAGTTAAATCAATCCTATTTATTTGGGCAGCCGGGTTTTCATTATTGGAGCGACCCCAGCGCCGGACCCGGTTTGCTGGCGCTGACGTTGAATCAAAATTTTGGAATTCGTAGCGACCATTATCTTTCGGTCAATATGCGAACCTTTGAAAACATTGTCAATGCCGTTGGCGGCGTGGATATTTACATCGCAGACGCAGACACGGCGGAAGCCACCGGGCTGCCGCTAGGAAACAGTCACCTAGACGGCGCAAACGCGCTGAAAGTGGCGCGCAACCGCGAGGCGGGAGTCTTTGAACGCGGCAAAAATCAAAACCGCGTGTTGTGCGCCCTGCAAAAAAAATTACTTGCGCCCAGCGTCCTGCCGCAAGTTCCAAGTTTAATCAATGCGTTTCGAGACAACGTCGTCACCGATTTAACGCCGGAACAAATTACGCAACTCGCCTGTATGGGCGCAAAACTCCGCCCGCAAAACGTGACCTTTGCCGCCTTTCCAGACGAGCTCTTTACGCCCTCGCGCAAAATTCCCGACCCGTATGGCTTAAACCCCAACGGCGCTTTTATTTGGGACGTGGACTACAACATCCTGCGCGATTATGTCGCTCAATTTCAAGCGGGAACATGGCCCCCCGCCGCGCCCATCGGAAAAACCGAAGAAGGAACAACCTGCGAATGAACATGCAAACCATTCCCCCGCTCAACGCCGCCGCCGCGCTCAAACGTTTTGGGTTGCGCCCATCCAAAGGCTTGGGACAAAATTTTCTACAAGACTCCGCCGCGCTGGAAAAAATTTGCGAAGCGGCGGAAATAACAGCGGATGATTTTGTGTTGGAAATTGGACCCGGCTTGGGAAGTTTAACGCGTTATCTGGCGGCTAGCGCCCGCGAGGTTCTCGCGGTAGAACTGGATGGCGAGATTCTGCCCGCCCTCGCAGAGATTCTGCGCCCGTACAAAAACGCGCGCGTCATCCACGCCGATATTCTCAAAACAAAAATGAGCGAACTCGTCTCCGCGCCGAATTATATTGTGGCGGCAAATATCCCCTACTACATCACCTCCGCCGTCATTCGACATTTGCTGGAAAGCGACCTGCAACCGCGCCGCATTGTGCTAACCATTCAAAAGGAAGTGGCGGAACGCATCTGCGCCACGCCGGGAGATTTAAGCCTGCTGGCGTTGAGCGCGCAAGTGTACGGCGAGCCGCGCCTTATGGCGAAAATCCCCGCCGCGTCTTTTTACCCCGCCCCCAAAGTGGATTCTGCCATTCTGCGGATTGATATGCGCCCCCAGCCGTTAATTGCAAAAGAAGCGCTGCCGCGCTTCTTTCAACTTATCAAAGCAGGTTTTGGACAAAAACGTAAAACGCTACGCAACGCGCTGGCGGCGGGGCTGCATGTTTCCAGAGAAGAGGTTGAATCCATGTTGAGCGCCGCAGGGATAGATTTTATGCGCCGCGCCGAAACGCTCAACATGGATGAATGGCGGCTCTTGTGCGAGACGCCCAAGCAAAATTAGGGTTGAATTAATTCCAGCGAGTCTAACCATAATTTTCCGGCGGCGCGCGCGTCTTGCGGGGCAGAAATTTCAAACCACACGCCTTCAATGTTTCGCGGGGTTAGCGGCGTTCCGGCTTCGTCTTCCCATTCCACGCGCAATAAATCTTCCCAGCGCAATTCCACGCGCTGCCAGCCCTGCACGCTTTCAGGGGACGTGGTCATTTCACGTTGATAGTTTTTATCTTCGCCGTCATTAATGGTGATGTTCAGCGCGTATGTTAAGTTTGGCTCTTCCGCGTGGACAACGAACGCAATGCCCGCGTAATTTTGCCAGAATTGTTTATCGTAAAAAGACAAGCCGCAAGAAGCCCACGCATTGGGCGCGGCGTCAAATTCAAAACGCAGCGCGTTGGAATCTTCCAACCCAAAAGATTCATCTAACACACAAGCGGATTGGGAATCGCTTTCTTCGTCAAAATAAGATTCAATTTCAAACGGCTCTTCGCGGTCAAAATCCGCAATGAGATTGGGTCGCGGCGCTTGCGGCGGCGCTTCTACGGGAGCGCCAGGAGCGCTCAACAGGCGCAAGTTATCCAGCCAGAGCGTTCCGCTGGCGCGGGAAGTTTCATCGGCGCTGATGCCCAACGCAAAGCCCGTCACTTGCGCCGCATCAAAGGGAGAATGCGGGTTGTCTTCCCATTCGGCGCGCAGGATGTCGCTCCACGAAAGTTCAATGTGCGTCCAGCCATCCACGCTGGCGGCGTCTGTTTTCATCCAATGAAAATAGGTTGTGCGCGCAGAGGGCGCTCCGCCATACAAGGCAACTTGATAGCCAATGCCGGGTTGGTCGGCGCGCAGGTCAAAGGCAATGCCATCCGCGGCGCGCCAATCTTGCGGCGAGTCGTAATAAAAGCCGCAGGTACTCCATGAATTTTCCGCTACGTCAAATTCATATTGCAAATAATTAGAGTCGCTCCGCTGGCGCGTGTCGTTGATGGCGCAATTTATTTCCGTGTCGCGCCCGTCTTCAAAGTAGCCTTCCCAGCCTGTGCGGTTTGTGGCGGGCTGACGGTCAAAATCCTCTATCAGGCTGGGCGCGGGCGGCTCTTGCTGCGGCTGTGAGTCGCCCATGGTAAACGCATACGGCGAGCCAGCGCACCAAGGCGGTTGGGGCCAAGGTCCTTGCGGCGGGCAAATTTTAAGCGCCGCCATGCCGCCCACAATCAACAAGGACAGTAAAACGCCGAGCAGAATTAAGAAGACGACCAAACGGTAGATGCCTTTGAAGAAACTGCCAATCCCTTTTAATATCAATATGGACGCGCTTTGCGCTTGCGGAGATTCTACTTGCGGGGCGGAATTTTTCGGAGGAGTAGAAACAGGCTTGACCTTTGGTTTTGGAGGCGCAGGAGCGCGCCGCGTTTCTACGGGCGAGGAGAGCAGCCGCGAGCGGGCAAATTCCATCGCCTCGGCTAATTCCTCCGCAGTTTGATAGCGGTCTTCCGGGTTTTTAGCGGTGGCTTTGAGGATTAACGCTTCGAGATAGTCGGGAATATTTGGGTTGATGCTGCTAGGCAGCGGCATGGGCGCGCTGATGTGTTTGATGACAATCGCCATCGGCGTATCGGCGCGAAAGGGAACATCGCCCGTGAGCATTTCGTATAAGACAATGCCGAGAGAATAAATATCGGAACGCTGGTCAATTTTTTCGCCTTGTCCTTGTTCCGGCGACATATACATGGGCGTTCCCATGCCCACGCCAGATTCGGTTAATTTGCCGGAGACTTGCGCCATTTGCGCGAGTCCAAAATCGGCGAGCAGGGGCCAGCCGCCTTCGGCGACAAGGATGTTGCTGGGTTTTACGTCTCGATGAACGATGCCGCGTTGATGGGCGTATGCCAAAGCGCGCGCAATGGGAATGAGCAAACGCAGCGAGTCGTCTAAACTAAATTTTTGCCCTTCGTGTTTAAGCGTATCTCCTTGCACAAATTGCATGGCAATATAAGTGACGCTGCCGGACTCTCCAAAACTGTAAATGGGGACGATGTTGGGGTGGTTAAGTTGGGCTACGGCTTTTGCCTCGCGGCGAAAACGCTGCACAAAGACGGGGTCGCTGGCAAAAAATTGCGGCAATATTTTGATGGCAACGTAACGGTCTAGGGCGGGTTCGTAGGCTTTGTAAACAGTCGCCATGCCGCCCTGCCCCAAACGGCTGACTAAACGATACGCGCCGAGCGTTTGCCCGACGAGAGAATCTTCCATGCTGAGCGGGCTATGAGAGGCGAAGGTTTCTGCGGCGCGGCGAATTTCATCCAAAAGATTCAAAAATTCGGCGGCGCTTTGAATCCGCTTGGCGGGGTTGGGCTGTAAGCATTTTGAGATGAGCGCGTCCCATTCTGGGGCAAGGTCTTGCCGCGCGCGGCTGGGCAAAGACGAATCAGGGAGGGTTTGCTCGGGCGAAGAAACAAGGGCAATTTCTTTGCCGGTGAGCGCTTGGTAAAGCAGGGCGCCCAGCGAGTAAAAATCGGCGCGTTGGTCGGCGCTACCGCGTAAAAGTTCTGGCGCGTAAAAAGAGCGCGCCGAAATTTGGCGGGCGGCAAGCAATGCGGGCAAATTTGCGCCATGCGCGAACCCAAAGTTGGAAACGAGCATGGCGTTTTGCGGGGTGAGGGTGACATACTGCGGGTCAAAGGCAATTTGCGTTAAGCCTGCGGCGTGAATAAGGTCTAGGTATTCGCCCATTTGTTGAGCGAGCGCAAGGTTAAATTCTACCGGTTGTTGCGCGGCGCTTGCAAAGATTTCCGCCAAAGTCTGCCCGTCTGCATCTTCATAAACAAGCGCCGCTTGCCCTGCGGCTTCTCCGCTTTGAATTAAGGCGGGCGCGTGTTTGGAGGCAATTGCGTTAAATTTACGGGCAAGCGGTTGAAAGCGGGAGAGGAATTCTACAGGGGTAATTAATGATTCACAAAATGCAATGACAGACACATTGCGTCCGTCTTGCTGGTCTTTTCCCTCGTATTGTGTAAGCCATTCGTTTTCGTATATTTTTTCTTGAGCGACAAATCTTCCAAAAAGCGTAGCGTTCGGCATAAGGCATGTCCTCGCTTGGGTAGGGGTAAAAGACGATAGGGCAATAAGGCGATTATACATCCCATTGAGAGGAAGTTCACTCGGGGAGTGGCTCATTAAGTGGGTTTACCAAAAGGCTTAACCACAGAGACGCTGAGTCGCGGAGAAAACCTCTAAAAAATCTCTGTGGACTCCGTGTTCTGCGTGGTGGGCAAATTATTAGCCCGCTATTTTCGCCACTCCCTAATTAAACAGAATTGCGCCTCATCACAACAATGTATTCTTGCGTCATGGTATTATCAAGAACTCCTGCCGCGTTTGTGGGACTATTTTTTGAAGGCATACGCTTGTTGGGAATTGACCGAATAAAAGTATTCACATATTCAAAATCATAATTTCCAAAAAAGTCTTTTACTGCAATATCCGTAGGTAGAATTACACCTTTTACTTTTCTATTTCCAACAACATAACAAGCATATCCATTTTGCTTTATTACTTTTGCGACATTCGAGATTGACGCATTTAAGTCAACATAAAAAGACGCAACTTCACGAGCGCGTTTTTCGTCAGATTTCCTTATATTTTCGATGGCGCTATTAAGTGATTCGCTAGGAAATGACGAAACTTCTTTAACGGTTTTTCCGCCCATTAACTTACGGTCAATTTTGTCTGGCTCTTCAAGTTCAAGCCATGCCGCAGATAAACGAGAATATTGACCGTACGCAACGGTTGTACCCGAATCGCCGTAAGGCGGAGATGTAATAACAATATCAATGCTTTCAGGTGAAATACAATTTTCTGGTATTCCGTCAACAGTATTGAAGTCATAGACATTTGCAAATGGACGATGTTTTAGATTCTCAATGATGGCTTTATATTTTCTATACCCATCAAGATTCCTTTGTAATTTTGATGTCATTATCCCGTAAACATCGGGGTTGAATTTTGCTAACTTATCTTCGCCATACCTATATAACTTAAATTCTGCGTTTCGAGTATTAGAACTATCTCGAACCGTTTCGCTAAACGCGACCTGAAAAAATAAACGGATTTCTTCATCTTCTATATTCTGAATAAACTTCCGTAGTCGGAATAATTTCTCGATAACTTCTGGCTTAAACCAAAAATCTAAACGAGCAATACCGTAAACTTGCGGTGTTTCCTTGATATTGCGAAGTTTATCTCCCAATGCTATTTTATTAAAAACAGATATTTGCTTTTCAAGTAGCGTGATGGTTGGCGTCGTCGTTTTTGCTTTTGCGATAAGTCGCGCCAAAGGATTAAGGTCAGTTCCAAAAGCATTAATTCATGATATTGGATTATATTGAGCGCGAAAAACGCAAATGCTTTGAGCGCGGATTTTTTACCCCGTTCTTTTTTCGCGCAACTCGACTTTTGCTTGCGCCCCGAAAAGGTAAAAGCAAGCGTCGCTCACTATACACTCTCGTAATTTTTGTGTCAAACTAGCCCAAAAAGACTTGCTCACCATGCCACTCAAGTGCTAGTTTTGAGGGCGAGTAATTGGAGTTTGTTACAGAACGAATTTCTTTGCCATTGTATTTCATAATTTTTTGTATAGAACTATCTGGCTTTATCGTTTGCAGGTATGAGGCGGTTGTAACAGTTAGTTTCTCAGGCTTTATAGTGATTACTCCTTCATCAAATGCCCAGTGGCAATTTCCGCAGAGACAAATGCCATTTCGAGGGTCGTCAGACCCTTCACTGTGTTTTGGAATAATATGAGCAGCCTCTGCTAAATAAACACCACGCGGAGTAGGTAATTTAGTTCCGCAAACTGCACAATAGTATTCGTATTGAGATGTAACTATTGCTCTAAAAGCGCGGTCTCTGGCGATTGTTTTTCTAAGTGAGTAAACCTTGTTTGCAGGTTCAAATGGTTTGAATTCATCCAAAGCGAATTCCTGTAAAAGTTTTTCTTGCTCTTTGATTTCATGTCTTTGAATTGAAATAAGTTCGGGCGGGTGTTCAAGAACAAACAGCCAACCACTTTCTGTTAGTGAAAAAAAGCCCATTTTCGACTTTCATAAATTCCATTGTTCGTAACCAATCTATTCGATGGCGAGATTGATTATTAAGAGTTTTTCGACTCCAGCCTTGCATTTTCGGGAATCTATCCTTAACCAAATCGTACCAAGCACTAATCAATTCGGCTGAATTAATTTGTGGTTTTGACCGTAGAATCTCCAGAAATCCCGCGACACCCGCAAAAGATTTCTCGAAAACTTCTAGCAACACAAATGGCGAAGAAGTTTCTAATATAACTTTTCCATCACTTGTTAAACAACATTTTTCATTTTTTGTAGCAATCAAGCCGCTACTGACAAAGAGTACAGTATATATATCTCTTGCAAAATAATGGCTTAATTGATATTTGGCTCGAAGCCACTCGTAAACTTGCTTTGGAGATGGTCTATTTCTTTCAATCCAAGACAATGTGTCTAATAAGTTTTTGAATTGTTGGTCAACACTTCCCACCATTGGATAAAAAGTCATTTTTACTTTTGTTAAATCAGGGGACTTGCTCATAAGTCTCTCCATTCCTTAAATAACAAAGTCAAACTATCTTCTTTGACGGCAAAACTTGCTTCTTTTTCAGATGATTGCCGCGATAATCTTATGTGAAAGAAAACATTGTCACTTAAAATTTGCCCGTTGATAATTTCCGCTGACGTTCCTGTCAATAATTGCGCTCGGTCAAATTTAAACCATTCATCATCGCCCCGCATTTCACTAAATGCGCTTACTAATATCAACGCTGGAATTTTCTCTACAAATCTTTCCGCTAATGTTTGAATTTGCCATTCTGCGACAATTTCACCTGATATATGTCGGACTGATATTGTCTCGCTTTCCATGTGCAAAAATAACCCAGTGCTATTTGGCGTGCGCGACATAGTGAAATATAAACCAAGTCGTCCATCTTCATCTGGTGTGCCATATTTTTTTATGGCTTCAAGAGGTTTCATTTTCCACACTTTACGGTTAAATGTGAAAAGAGTAATCATCGAAGATGAATTTATGCGGTGGGCTTTGAGTTCGATTTCTCCTAAATCTGGCGAAGCAACATTGTTTTCAGGCAAGCCGATTAATTTTTCTAAAGTATGTCCGATGCCTGTCGCGCCTTTGCGTTTTGACTTGACCCAATTTTTTGCTTTTAATTTATCGAACGCCTTTACGAATTCACTCAAAGTCATTGCGTTTTTAGGCATGTACTACCTTCTGCGAGATGGAATACCCCATTTTACCTTGTTTGTTTCCTGAGAAGCCAGCCAACGAACTGTTGAATAAAAAAAAAGCAAACAGCCCAAAAAAATGGGCTGTTTGCTTTTGACAGGAAAAATATTTTTACGAATGGGGCGGAAAGGGGTAGTTGCCGCCTTCGGCGTCTTTTGCCGAAGCAATCCAACGCAAAGTTAAGCCAAAGAGAGTGACGGCAGTTGCAACCAGCAACCCAACCGCCGCCGAGCCAATGCCGGGCGTGTTTACCATCCAATAAAAAAATTGAAAAAGCGGTTGTTCAATGGGGAAGTTCATGGGTTAGCCTCCAAGAAATTTGGGACGACATTCAAGACAATAGTTGAGCCATTCCGGGTAGCCCAGTTGCGCGCCAACATAATCTAATTCGGCGCGGCTGACGGTAGGCTTTTTACAAGACGGGCAAATCACGCGGGGCGAAACGCGCAGTTCTACGCGGGCAGTCTGCGCGCGCAAACCATTTAATGTGATGGCTTTGGTATCGCAAATCTTCTCGCATTTTCCGCAGCCATCGCATTTTTCCACGTTTAGCGTCAATGCCGTTGAGTTATCTGACTCTAAAACGGCTAAGGCGTGAGTGGGACAAACTTGAGCGCAAAATCCGCAGAGCGTGCAATCTTCTGCGCGCAGAATGGCGGGCAAAGCAAGGCTCTGGTCGCCAGCGGCGCGCGCGGCAGGTTTCTCTGCGTCTTCGGTTAGGCAATCCGCCAGCGCTTGCCCAACGGGAGCGTAAAGCGTGTCGCCGCATTGCGCGAGACTGCGCCCAAGTTGAATGAGCCAAGCGCCGTGTTCGCGAATAAATTGACGTTCTAGCGCGCGCCACGCGGCGGATTGTTCCGAGTTAGATTCTGCCTGCCCGCTGAGATAGGCTAAAAAGTCCAGTTCGATGCAGGCGTGGTCTGGCGCTTCCGCGCCAAAAGCGGAGATTAATCCTGCGGCGCGATACAGTTTCGCCACCTCGAAAGTTTCCGCGCCAAGAATGCGCCCGGTCTTCGCGGCGGATTCGTAAAGCCAATGGCGAGGCGGCGCGGCGTTAAAGAGCGTGTCATACCGAGCCATGCGCTGCGCTTGCGTTTCAGCGGGCAGTTCGCTCAACGCCAATAAGAGTCGCCGCGCGGCGGGAGAATCATGCGCGGCTTTTGAAATCTCAGCGGAGAGAACCCACTCGCGGGCGGAGGCGGTCATCCAGTCGGCGGGCGCGGCGAGTAATTCTGCCAGCGCGTGGTACAAGACAGAGCGAGTCATCGGTTAGCGCACAGAGTCTGCTTCAATGGCGCGTCCTTCTTCTACTTCCCAAACGGAGATGGACGGGAAGAATTTATAGAAGACGACGAACATGATAGTCAAAATGCCAAAGGTGGAGATGGTAAGCGCAATTTCCGTCACGGTGGGGTGATAGGAGGTATAAGGCATTAAGCGCGCGTGCGTGAGCGTGGGCATGAGGATGTTCCAGCGTTCCAGCCACATGCCAAAGAGGACAAAGGAACTGGCAATAACGGTGGATTTAATCAGGTGAGCCTTCATCCATTTGGTCACGCCAAGCAGCCCAAGAAATAGGAAGACAACCAGCGCAACCAACATCAGGGTTTGAATAAGAGGCGCGGAAAGCGCCGCCGGTTGCAGCCAGAGCAGGAAGAAAATTAAGACGGCAACGATGGATGCGCCAACGCCTGTGGAAGTTTGCAGCAACGGGTTGCGGCTGGGCGCGTCTGAGATGAATTTGGGCGCGACCAAAATCCAAGTGGCGGCAACCATCAAAATATTCATGCCCCAAAAAGCGGAGGCGTATAAGCCGAATAATTTGGAAGCCATCACGGGAAATTCCAGCGTTTCTTGCTCGGCGGTAACGACCAGCGTCTCGTTCAAGGTGAAGTAGAACCATACGCCGCTCATAATGATAAATATCCAGCCAAGATTGACGTAAAACTTCTCGGTGATATATTCTTTGAGGTGTTTATTGTATTCGCGCGCAAAGGTCGTGGCAATGAATAGCAAGCCAATGCCAGAGAAGATAGCGCCGACCACAAAGTAAGGTCCAAGAATAGTGGATTTCCAACCGGGTTGCACGGTGGTGGAGAATAGCCAAGACGTAACGGTATGCAGCGAAATACCAATGGGGATGATGAAAGCGGAAACAACCAGAATGGCTTTTTCTAAACGATGCCATTGCTCTTTTGTGCCAGCCCAACCCAACGCCAAAATGGAGTAAAGTTTTTTGCGCCATTCGGGGGCGGTAGCGGGGAAGGTATCGCGCAGCAGGGCAATGTCTGGGATGAGTTGCAAGTACAGCGCAAAGACGGCGGTCATCAAATATACCGTCAGCGAGGCAATGTCCCACATCAACGGCGCTTGCAAACGCCCGTATAAAAGCGTGTTGGCAAGACGGTCGGGGCGTCCCATATCCATGATGATTTGTAAACCAGCGGTCATTAACCCAAAGACGGTCAGCGACTCGGCGATGCGTGTAATGGGTCTGCGCCAATTTATTTTGAGCAGAGTTAGCGCGGCAGAAATCACTGTGCCAGCCATGCTAATTCCAATGAGAAAGATAAAGTTCACCAAGTACGCGCCCCAAAATACCGGACGGTTCAGGTCAGTGACGCCAAGCCCCAAGAAGAGCTGCCGCACATAGAGAATTAATCCCGGCGCGGTGATGACGACAAGAAAAGAAAGCGTCATCCAAAATTGGCGGTCAAATTTGTAAAGCGGCGCAATGAGTTCTTCGCGGTCGTGGATGGTCATAGTTTGCTGCATGAGTTAGCCCTCCGACAAGTAAAACGTTTTGGGGTGCGCGCCGGAGTCTTCCAGCAAATGCGTAGCGCGCAAGCTCTTTGAAAGTTGCGAGACCGTGCTGTTCGGGTCGTCTAGGTCGCCAAAATAGCGCGCCTTGCCAGTGCAAGTTTGCACGCAGGCTGGCACATATTCGTCTGCGCGGAAATCGCGCCCTTCGGCATCGGCTTGCGCGCGCCCCTTAATGAGACGGTGAACGCAGTAGGTGCATTTTTCTACTACGCCAACCGGGCGCACAGCCGGACCTTCCAAAGAGCCATTCACGCGCACTTGGTCTGGGTTGCGGTATTCTGCCAGCGTTTCTTCCCATTGCGGTTCGTACCAGTTGAAGTAGCGCACGCCGTACGGGCAAGCCACCGTGCAAAAGCGGCAGCCAATGCAACGGTCATAATTTTGGCGGACGAGTCCTTCTTCGTCAATAAACGTAGCCTGCACAGGGCAAACTTTTACGCAGGGCGCGTTTTTACAGTGCATACACGGGCGCGTGAGGAAATGCGTTTTTACATTGGGGTACTCGCCTTCGTCTGGTCCAAAATGAACCGGCAGAGGGAAAACGTCATTCCAGCGAATTTCGCGCCCGTTCTTGGCTTCTTCCGGGCTAACGACAGGCGTGTTGTTTTCAAAACGGCAGGCAATGCTGCAAGCCTGACACGCAATACATTTATCTAAATCAATTACCATGCACCAATCAGTCATGTCATTCTCCTTGTGTTACGCCTTGCTCACTTTTACGGTTGTATTGGTAAACATCGCCAAACCGGTAACAGGTTCGCTGGCAGGGTCTAGCAGCGTTAAGCCGTTTACGCCGCGTCCTTTGGCAAAACGCCCCACCGCCGTATGCCCTTGATTGTAGGGAAGGTTAACCACGTCGGGGCGTAGCCCGCGCATTAATTTGAGTTTGGTTTGAACGGAGCCAAAGGAATTTTGAATGACGACCGCGTCATTGTCTTGAAGTCCAAGTTTGTGCGCGGTTTCGGGGTTCATCTCTAACCAAGAATCCCACGTCTCACGCACGGTCATTCCGCTAATTTCTTGCAAAGACGGCATGTTGGCGGCTTCGGTTTTCGGTCCAAGCGACATCAAAGTGAAAATATTGAGATGTAGGTCGCCGTCTCCGCTGAGGGGCGCATCCTCATGGTGAGGGAGGGCAACGCCATCGCCCGTTTGGGTAATGCCGCGTTTTGCTAAATCGGCTTTATTTTTCTTGCCGAATAAGGCGAAGAGTTCGCGGCTGTAAAAGTCAAAAAAGCCATCGCGGGGAGCGCGCAGACGGTCGCGCCCAACAATTTCAAACCAGCGCTCGCTGCCGCGTTTGGCAAAGCGATAGCCGGGCGTAAGCCATACGCCTAATTCTTTTAAGGTTTCCCAATCTGCGCCCACGTCTTTTAAGCGGAATTGCAAAACTTCTTCGTAGGATTTCCAAGGGAAGGCTTTGGCAAAACTGCCGCCCAAAGTTTCCGCCAGTTTGAGGAAGAAGTCGGCGGCGTTCATCGTATCGTAGAGCGGCTCAATGGCGGGTTGGCGCAGCGCAATGCCCGGGTAGCCAAAGCCTTCGATGTAATCATCGCCCCAACGTTCAAGGAAGGTAGATTCGGGGAGGATTAAATCTGCCAGTTCCGCCGACTCATCCATGAAGGAGGAGAAAGAAACGACCAGAGGAATCTTTTTGAAGGCTTCGGCAAATTTTGCCCCGCCGGGAGTTTCGTATACCGGATTTGAATCGTAGAGGAAGAGAACATCCAGCGGGTAGCCTTCCAAGACGCGGTCTGCCACGGCTTGATAAGCGTGAAATGCGAGCGGGAAAACGCTGCCCGCGCCATCTACGCGCTCGGCGGCGAGTCCTTTCTTTGCCACCGCATCCGAAGGCAGGGCGGGGTAGTCTGGCACGGGGAAGTATTGTTGCGTAAATACGCCGCCTTTGGCTTCCACGCTGCCGACCAAAGCGTTGAGCGCGTGAATTGCCATTGCGGCGTACACGCCTTCCATGCTTCCGTTCAACAAGCCGCCCTTGCCGGGCAACATGGCAACCGCCGGACGGGTAGCGGCGAACTCACCCGCGAGGCGGGCAATGGTGGTGGCGGACACGCCGGTAATTTGTTCCACTTTTTGCGGGTCGTAATTTTCCAACACAAAGTTTTTGAAGCCTTTCCGGGTTGCGCCGCCCTCGCCGGTAAAGTCTTCAAATCCAAAGCTGTAATTATGCACAAAGTCCGAGTCGAATAAGTTGGACTTGATGATGACGTTTGCCATGCCGAGCGCCAAGGCGGCGTCTGTTCCGGGTTTGATGGGAATCCACTCATCGGCTTTTGAGCCGTAAATTCCCTGACGCGGGTCCACAACCACAATGCGGTTGCGGTTCGAGCGTCCGCGCCGACCAAACGTCCAGCCGGAGATGGTGCGTTGCGGATTCCACCCACCTTCCAGCATGTTTGCGCCAAAGCAAAGAATGTAGTTGCTGTTTTCTAAATCATAAACGGGCAAGGTATAAGCGCCTTGCGTAAGGTACATGCCAAGTTTGGCGGCGGCGGTGTTTAGGCTTTCTTTGGAGATGAAATTAGGCGAGCCTACGGTTTGCATGAAGCGCGAGAAGAAAGAGCGCTGTTGCCCGCGCGTATCGCCATACATCATGGCGACAGATTCAGGATGTCCGGCATCGCGCGCCGCCGCAATTTTTTCGGCGACTAATTTGGCGGCTTCATCCCATGAGATGGGCGTAACCTGCCCGCTGGCGCGGTCGCGCTTCATGGGGCTGGTCAATCTATCCGGGTTGTAGAGCAGTTCTGGGGCAGCCTGTCCCTTGGGGCAAAGCGCGCCCACATTAACCGGGTGCATGGGGTTGCCTTCCAGTTTGACGACTTTGCCGTCTGCAACGCGCGCCAAAGTTCCGCATCCGCTGGAACAAAGGGAGCATACGCCCGGCACAATTACGTCATTTGCGGAGGTGATGAGTTGTTTTGCATCGGCGCGCATGACGGATTGCAACCCGCCAAGCGCGGCGGCAGCGCCGCCGCTGGCAGCCGCCACTTTTAGAAAGTCTCGCCGTGAGAGTTTTGCCGCCATGTTAGTTGCCTCCTAAAATAGTGGGCTTTGCGGAAGAATCAAATTGAAATTGAGGAGAGCCAAGCGGGTAAGATTGCGGCGCGGGGGTCGCCTCTGCCTTGACGAGGCTAAGAGTATATTCAACCAGGGCTTTCAGTTGCGCGTCTGTAAATTGCCCGTCAAAGGAGGGCATTCCGCTTTGCAACCGTCCGCGTATAATGTTGCCGCGAATTTTTGCTTCGTTCACGCCGCTGTACACCAAGCGCAAGCCGAACATGCCTTCGCCATTTACGCCGTGACAAGAAGCGCAGGCAATTTGATAAAGTTCCTCGCCGCTTTCAACGCCGGGGGCAATTAATACGCCGGGCAGTTGCGGCACTGCATCCGCTTTGCCGCGCGCCGCCCAGATGAGTCCGCGCATGGTGCGCGGTCCGCCGCCGCCGGGGTTAACGTGGCAGGTGGCGCAAGATTCTCCGGTGCGGCTGGAAAATTCCGGCAGGGCATGGGCGGGTTCTGCCGCAAAAAGCGAAAATGCCAGAACAAAAAATCCTAGCAGCGCAAATGCGGCGAGTCCAAACATCCATTTTTTTTGCATACAAACCTCCAAACATAGGGAAAGTGACGAACGAAAAAAATAAAAACGGATAATTGCTAAGTCACCTTCTGGTAAAAAAACAGAGGGGCGGGCATTGCCTGCCCCTCTGTTTTTAGAAGCAATTACTTATTCAATCGGCAGAGTCTGGATGTAAGCGAGGATGTCGGTAATATCCTGCCAAGACCAGCCCATGTTGATGCCAGCGGTCATTGCGGCGCCGGGTTGGCCGTAAGCAATCTTGTTGAAGACTTCCCACGGGTTGTCGGCGGAAACGGTGCCAACGAATTCCTTGCCTTCGCCATCATCGAAGTCAATCGCGCGGCCATCTTCGCCGTGGCAGGAAGCGCAGTTGGCTTTGTAGGCGGTTTCGCCCTTTGCCACATCGCCATTGACTGTTTTGTCATCGTTGATGTAGGGTTTCAGGTCTTGCATTTGTTGGTTGAAGGCAACCAAAGCGGCAATCTGGTCATCGTTGAGGTAGGAGGAGAAGTCGTGATTTTCGCTCTTGAGGGCGGCAGTCAGTTCTTCGGGGGTTTTACCAGCGGATGAAATGAGACCGGGGAAGCCAGTGGCGTGAGAGCCAGTCGCATAGCGACCTTCCGCGCCGAGGTAATCCCAGCCGTGGCATTCTTTGCAGCGCCAAGTATCGTTGCCGGTGCGGGTGTTAGTAGTTTGGGTCGCCCACAGGGGTTGATTTTCGGTCATGTCGGCTGCGCCGGTGGCTTTAATCCAGTTGTCGTACATGCGTCCGCCTTCGACTACGGGGCTGGAGGTGGGCAGGCTTTGGGCATAGGTCAAAATGTCGAGGTATTCCGCATCGCTAATGCCAACATCTACCATAGCGGGCATTTTATCGGCGCCGGGCTGACCATTGCGCACCTTGTGGATGAATTCCCACGGGTTGTCGTTAGCAATTGTGCCAACATATTCAGGACCGCTCTCGTCAGCGAAGTTCATGCCGTCGCCGTTGGGTCCATGGCAATCTATGCAGTTTTCTTCGTAGATAGCTTGACCGTTTTCCATGCTTCCGCCAGCCGCAGCCGCTTTGCCTTCGCCAACCAGCGCAGCGCTGTCAAATTGACCATTGGCAAGGAAGAGGGCGATGTCAGTCAAAGACTGGTCATCCATGTACATGGAGAAGTCGTGATTTTCGCTCTTGAGAGAGGCAAGGATAGCATTGGCATCCGTGCCGGCAACCTGAGCAACGCCCACGAAGCCGGTCGCATGGGAACCTTTTCCATAAGCGCCATCCACACCTTTGTAATCCCAACCGTGGCATTCTTTGCAACGCCAGGTGTCTTTGCCAGAGCGGGTGTTGGTGGTTTGGGTTGCCCACAGGGGTTGGTCGCCTTCGGGGGTATCCACGCCTAGGACCTTAATCCAGTTGTCATAGAGCATCCCGCCGCGCAGAGCGTTTCCGCTCAATTCAACGGGGGCTTCGGTAGCGGCAGGGGCTTCGGTCACCGCAGGGGCTTCCGTAGCGGCAGGCGCTTCGGTGGCAGCCGGTGCGGCTGCTTGTCCGCCACAGGCGGCGATGACGAGCATCACGCCTAGAACGACGGCAAAAAGAGCAAACATTTTCTTGTTCATACTTACATTCTCCTAATGAAATGTTGAATTAATATCCACTTTCTATTGCGGCATTAATCTGCGCTTAAGATACCACTCATCTCCGTCCAAGAAATGTCTTTCATTGTCTCAATTGTGTCCTTTTTTAATTTGACAGAACCAAAAAGGCTATAATCTATTTTATGAAAATATCCTTAAAAAAGTGGCTGAGCGCGCGCGGCTTTCAAAATTTAGACGTCTTGCAATGGTTTATCCCAATTTTTCTATCTATTACCGGCATAGGGTTTGAAATTATTGAGCATCGCACTGAAGGCGACTCGACCTTAGATTTAGCCTTCACCAGCGAAATCATCATCTTCGGGCTAATGGGTCCCATCATTGTGGCATTCATCATCGCTTGGATGCGCCAGCTAGTGAACGCCGAAAAAAAAGCGATAGACGAAATTCACATCCTCAACCGCGAGTTGGAAGCCAAAGTGATTGAGCGCACATCCGAATTGGAACAGCGCAACTTGGAACTTGCCCACGCCAACAAAGAATTAAAACATCTGGATGAAATGAAATCGGAATTTGTCTCGCTGGTCAGCCATGAGTTGCGCGCCCCGCTCACCGCCCTCAACGGCGGGCTGGAACTCGCGCTACAAGCAGAAGACGCTCTGCCGCCCGCCTCAAAACGGATTTTAGAAACGATGGTCAGCGAAAGCGCCCGCCTGACGGATTTTGTGCAAACTATTTTGGATGTTTCTCGTTTGGAAGCCGGACGCTTCACGTTGAATCTGGGCGCGGTTGCCGTCACGCCC
>Ga0172368_10001043_pt1 | contig 38722 bp, 28 predicted proteins | sample Lak11m_FD_114540 | JGI IMG/M metagenome (GOLD analysis project Ga0172368, IMG submission 114540) | Freshwater microbial communities from Kabuno Bay, South-Kivu, Congo - kab_022012_11m | ecosystem: Environmental > Aquatic > Freshwater > Lake | place: Democratic Republic of the Congo: South-Kivu... | reverse complement strand
CCGGCGAGCAGGCCGCGGTCGTAGAGCTTGCGGTCATTGGTCAAATACGCGCCGCCGCCGCAGCTCGAGTAGATCGGCTTGCCCGACCAGGAAAAGGCGGTCATATGCGCAATGCCGCCCACCTTGCGCCCGTCGATCTCCGCGGTGGAGGCCTGGCAGGCGTCCTCGATGACGGTCAGTCCGTGCTCCTCCGCCAGCCGCATCAGCTCGGGGATGGGCGCCGGGTGGCCGTAGAAATCTACCGGCAGGATGGCCTTCGTCTGCGGGGTGATCTTGCGCCGGGCGTCCTCCATGTCCATGCAGAAGGTGCGCGGGTCGATGTCCACGAAGATCGGCACCGCGTTCACGCGCAGCACCGCCCCCACCGTCGCCACCCAGGTATACGCCACCGTCAGCACCTCGTCCCCCGGCCCCACCCCCGCCGCGAACAGCGAGGAGATCAGCGCCGCCGTGCCGGAGGTGACCAATTGCACATATTGCGCCCCGGTATACTCCGCCAGCGCGCTCGCCAGCCCCCGCCCGCCCCACGACGAGCGCAACTGCTGCCCCTCACTGAGCAACTGCTCGCCGCCCAGCAGGGCCAGCGTGCTTTTACGATGGCTGTCGACCATGAACTACCCCTTTAGCCAAAGTGCAATATCCCCATATTCTGCGGAAGGCAAGGTGTTCCTACCGGTGTGCTATACTATCATTATCCCGCACAGGAGGTGAACGCTTTGACTGTCCGATCTGCAATACCTCGAAAGCACCGCTGGTGGTTGGCGCTCATCATACTGCTTCTCGCCATTGCCGTCGGCTGGCTGGTCTGGCGGTGGTTCAATCCGCAGCTCAAACCAGTAAACGTGCAGAGCTACCCCGAAGCGCAGTTCATCTATTCAGCCAACGGATATGGTTACCCAGTCATCGAATATACCGGGTCATACGATAACGAGGATTATCAACTATATCGTCTGGATGATCTGGGTAATCGCTTGCCGGGGTTGCTTCAATTAGATTGCCTTTCGTGTGAAGACCCAACCGAGGTGCTAGCGGTCAGTCCCACCAGGAAAATACTGGCATGTTACGTTGGCGATAGATATACAGGCAAAGGAATGCTGGTCTATACCTGGAAAGACGGCCAGACCAGGCGCGTTCCCTGTAAGAAAGGTGTCGGATCGCCACAGATCTCGGATGATGGCCTGATGCATTGGGATCACGAATCTTTCTCGAAATACCGAACCGTTGATGGACGGCTAGTGGCTCCGCAATTATCGCCGGCCACCGGATGGAGAAATGCCGACGGTATCGGAAGTCTGGACCCAAACCTGTTACCCTTGCTTCGCGGAAAGAATCTCTATATTTATAATCTTACTAGCAAACGTATCGACGTGAAATTCCCCACTGTTCTTCAGGAAGAAGATTGGTATCGAGGTTTAGTGCTGCGACACGGCACATGTATCGCCGCTATCCCGTCAGAAGGCTCAGCCATGGTATGGAATGGAACAGCCATGACATCACTGCCGGCAAAAGAAACGACGAGATGGTTGTGGGGTGAGGATGGCAGCGTGTGGACCTATTCTGGAGACCAGTTGAGCGTATTGCATTGGCGGCAAAGCGCTCCGCGATTGGAAAGACTGCCATATTCGTCAGTTTTTGATCAGGTGATTGGCAATAGCACTGAGAATGCCGTCTGGGGCGACGGTGAATTCATTGCACATACAGATTGGCTCGACAGAAGAACTCCAACGGCAATGGTGGAAACTGTGCGCGCAATCTTCGACCGCATCAACTGGTCATTACCAGAGATGCCGACCATGTCGCTGCAGCTTTCACTTTATCACCGTACTCGCCTTCTCGGTCGTTTTCGAGTTCCTATCTTTGATAATGTAAGCTATACATTAAGTCATTATCCTGGCAATAAGTATTCCGAACACCTCGCCTTCACCGCTGATGGCCGTTATTTATCTTGGGTGGTCGATAGTGGTGACGGCACGCACCTTTACGTCTTTCCGACGGGGCGATGAGCGGGTGATCGCCTCCTGCGACCGATTGCGCCGGCGTCCTGTCGGCTCGCGGTTATTTGGTAGGCCTGCCTCCCCCGGGTCGCCTCCTGCGACCCGGGGCTATTGACTTCCACCCCTTCAGGGTGGGATTCCGCTCCTGCGGAATGGGTTGATTGGTTAGCTGGCCTGTTATCGGGCGGGGCTCCCACACCCTTCTAGACAGTGAATGTGCTTACCATACCTGGACTGTCATCGTGAAACGGTCTTTCTCTTTCTCTTTCTCTTAACTCCCCACCATTGCCAGGCAAGCGTCGAGAAAGACCAGATCCTGTCACCGTACCTTTATCCACCCTCATCCCCGCCCGCCTCCGCCTTGCCATCCCCGCCCCCTTCCCGTATACTGTGACCGACCCTGACATCGCCACACGGATTATCGCCCATGTACTTGAAACGCCTGGAGATTTTTGGTTTTAAGACCTTTGCGGAGCGCACCGACCTGGAGTTCGGGCCCGGCATCACCGCCATCGTGGGGCCGAATGGGTCGGGGAAGAGCAATATCAGCGATGCCATTCTCTGGGTGCTGGGCGAGCAGGGGATGAAGGCGCTGCGCAGCAACAAGTCCACCGACGTCATCTTCAACGGCTCCGATTCACGCAAGGCACTGGGCATGGCGGAGGTGCACCTCACCCTCGACAACTCCTCCGGGCGGCTGCCCACCGATTACACCGAAGTCACCGTCACCCGCCGCGTGTTCCGTTCCGGCGATTCCGAATACCTGATCAACCGCGTGCCGGTGCGCATGCGCGACGTGCATGAGCTCTTCATGGACACCGGCATCGGCAAGCAGTCCTACTCGACCATCAGCCAGGGCGAGGTGGACGCCGTGCTCTCCTCGCGCTCGGAGGACCGCCGCGCGCTGTTCGAAGAGGTGGCGGGCATCGCCAAGTACAAGGCGCGCAAGAAGGAAGCCCTGCGCAAGCTGGAACAGACACGGCAGAACCTGCTGCGCGCCAGCGACATCATCGGCGAGTTGGAGACGCAGCTTGGCCCGATGGCCGAGCAATCGGAGAAGGCGCGGCAGTACCAGGGCATCCACGAAGAGTTGACCCGCCTGCAGTTGTCGCTGCTGGTGGCGCAATATACCGGCCTGCAGAGCAGCCTGGGCCGCTCGAAGGAGCGCGAGGCGGAGCTGGAAAAGGAGCTGGAGGGCCTGAAGCACCAGTTGCAGCAGACGGAGCTGCAGGAGACAACCCAGCGGGCGGAATTGCAGGTGCTGGAGGACGAGCTGGAGCAACGGCGCACGCATGAGGGCCGGCTGGGCAGCTCGGTGCTGGCGGCGGAGAATGCGCTGGCCTTGCTCAAACAGCAGGAAGGCACCGCGCGCCAGGAGCTGGAGCGCTTGCAGGCGGAGCGCGCGGAGTGGCAGGGCGAATCCGGCCGCTTCGACGCGGAGATCGCCGCCGCGGAGGCGGAAGGGCAGCGCCTGGGCGGGATCATCGCCGGGCTGGAAGCCGAGCTGGCGGAGACCGACGCCGCGCTGAAGGAAGCCTCCGGCGCGGTGAGCGAGCTGGCGAAGGATATCCAGGAGCGCCGCGGGATCTATCTCGACGTATTGGACCGCACCGCGAAGGTGCGCAACGAGCTGGCGCGGGTGGAATCGCTGCTGCGCACTTCTGAAGGCCGCACGGCGCGCATCACGTCGGAGCTGAAGGACGTCGAGGCGAAGCTGGCGGAGCGCGCGAAAGAGCTGGCTGCCGCGCAGGCGGCGATCGCCGAACGCCAGGCCGCCCGCACGCAGGTGAATAGCCAGCGCAGCCAGGCCATGCAGGCGCGTACCGCCATGGCGGACAAGCAGGCGGAGTTGCGCAAGGCGGAGAACCGCGTCCGCGAAGAATTGGCGGGCATGCGCTCGCGCAAGCAGGCTCTACAGGAGTTGGAAGAGTCACTGGAGGGCTACTTCCCCGGCGTGCGCGCGGTGATGGACGCGGCGGCGGCCGGCCGGCTGCGCGGCGAGTTCGCCACCACCGCGGAGATCATCGACGTGCCCGAGGAGCTGGAGACCGCCATCGAGGTGGCGATGGGCGCCGGGCTGCAGGACGTGGTGACGGATTCCGAGGCCTCCGCGCGGGCGGCGGTGGAGATGCTGAAGCAGACCCGCGCCGGGCGCGCCACCTTCCTGCCGCTGGACCTGCTTTCGCCCGACCGGCGGGCCTCCCTGCCGGATGCGCCGGGCATCCTCGGCCTGGCGATGGACCTGGTCACCTACGATCCGCAGCACGAGCCGGTGGTGCAGCACCACCTGGGCCGGGCGATCATCGCGCAGAGCCTGGACGCCGCGCTGGCGCTGGCCAAGTCGAATCAGGCGAAAGGCTGGAACCGCATCGTCACGCTTGACGGCGAAGTGATCACCCCCGCCCGCGCCATCACCGGCGGCTCGCAGGGCAGAGGGGGCGGCCTGCTCAAACGCAAGCGCGAGCTGCGCGACCTGATCGAAGCAGTGGAGGGCAAGGAGCGCGACGCGAACATCCTGCAGCGCAAGCTGCAGGAAGCGACCGCCGAGATGGGGCGGCTGGACGCGGAGCTCACCTCGTTGGCGAAGGAGGCGGACAAGGCGGCCTCCGCGCTGGTGGAGGCGGAGCGCAAGGCGGCGGGCATCGGGCACGAGGTCAAAACGTTAAACGAGCGCAAGGCCACGCTGGAAGAGGAAGCCGCCTGGATGGAGCGCGAGCTGGAATCCGTGCGGGCGGACGAGCTGAAGCACAACGCGGCGCTGGACGTGTTGGAAGTTGAGAAGCAGCAGGCGGAAGCGTCCATCACCGAGGCGGAATCCGCGCTGGCCGGCGGGCAGAGCGAGCGCGATGCCATCACCGAGCGCTACGCCGCGCTGCGGCTGAAGATCAGTGAAGCGCGGGGGCAACTGGGCCAGCAGCAGGCGGCCGCCCGCCGCGCCGCCGAATTGCGCGACTCGCTGGGCGAGCGGCTGGCACAGAACGACAAGCTGGCGACGGAGATCACCGGCAAGATCGGCGCCTACGGCACGCAGCAGCGGGAAGCGGACATCCAGCTTCAGCGCCTGCGCGAAGCCCACGGCAAGGGCAGCGCCGAGGTGGAAGCCGCCCGCGACCGCCGCGCCAGTATGCTGGAGACCATCGGCGGCCATCTCGAGCGCCAGAAGGCACTGCGCGAGGAAGTAGAGGACTGCCAGGCCCGCCTGCACCGCGCCAACCTGCGCACCACGCAGGTGGAGGCGGAGCTGGGCTTCCTGGAGGGGCAGTTCTTCGACGACTACCGCGTCACCACCGAGCAGGCGCTGCTGCGGGCGGAGCCGGTGGAGAACCGCGGCGCCGCCGTGGTGCGCCTGAAGGAGCTGCAGGCGGCGGAAGAGGAGCTGGGCCAGGTGAACCTGGGCGCCATCGACGAGTGCGAGCGCATCCGCGAGCGGCTGACCTTCCTCACCGTCCAGCGCCGCGACCTGGAGGAATCGCGCGAGCGGCTGATGAAGGTCATCGCCGAGATCGATGCCACCTGCAAAGAGAAGTTCATCACCGCCTTCGAGGCCATCAAGCGCGAGTTCCAGGAGCTGTTCGTGCGCCTGTTCGACGGCGGCGACACCCAGCTCACGCTGGAGGACCCGACCGACGTGCTGGAGAGCGGCATCGAGGTGCACGTGACCATTCCCGGCAAGCGCAACCAGAACCTGCTGCAGCTCTCCGGCGGCGAGCGCGCCCTCACCGCGCTGGCGCTGCTCTTCGCCATGCTCCGCGTGAAGCCCAGCCCCTTCGTCGTCCTCGACGAGATCGACGCCCCGCTGGACGAAGCGAACGTCGGCCGCTACAGCGACGTGCTGCGCGACTTCACCGCCGACACCCAATTCCTCATCGTCACCCACAACAAAGCCACCATGGAAGCCGCCGACGTGCTCTACGGTGTGACCATGGAAAAGGCCGGCGTGTCAAAGATCGTCAGCGTGCGTCTGGCGGATCATCATCAGGAGCCGGTGAAGACGAATTAACAGGATGGGCAGGATGGATAGGATATCGAGGATACAGGATGTTAATTGGCAAAGGTTCGGGGACTGACCTCAAATTTCCACCTGTAACCAATTCTCCACCCGGCAGAGGGTCAGTCCCAATATTTAGGTAAGCCTCCCGCTTAACGATTATTATTGATTACCTGCCGGCCAATCCGTCCCATCATCCCGCATCAGCGTCGTGCCGGGAGCAAGCAGGTCGACCGTGACCGGCGGCTCGCCGGGGGCGAAATGAGTGTCGCCGCGCAAGGCGGTGCGGTTGGCTTCGACGAAGGCTTGCCAGCGCACTTTGAGCTTCGCAGCCGATTCAGGGGTGATCTCACCGGATTGCGAGCGGCCGTGGTTTGAGATGACTCCCAGCAGTTGCTCATACATGATGGCGGTCATGCCCGGCTCGTCCAGCCGTGCGATGCAGCATTCCATCCAGCGGTCGCGCGTCACTCTGGAGGCCCTGGCGGCGTTGACGGCGGCGCGCACCAGCCATTCATTCGTCGTTCCCCGCAACATGGCCAGCGCCGGCTCGCCCAGCTCGGGCTCCTTACACTCTGACGCCAGCTCGCACGCCGCTCCGGCCACGCGGTCGGATTGGTCCGTCATCAACCATTTCACCGCCGGCACGAAGGCCGGATCGAGCGGCAGCGGCAGTTTCTTCAATGCGGTGGCGCGCACAAAGGGGATCGGATACGCCAGCAATTCCTGCGCCATCGTCTGCCAGCCCTGCGGGCGGATGTCGGGATATTGTTTCACGGCACAGAGCACAAAAAGCTGCTCCGCCGTGGTGTTCCCGGCAGGCAAAGGTGCGTCCTGCGTGCATAAAGCTGCTAATGCATCAAGGACACTACCGCTCGCAGTAAGCGGCGACAGGTAGGCTCCCTGCTCGGCCGGATCGTCCTGTTTCTCCACCAGGATGCGGTCGAACTCCTGCAGCAGGCGGGGCAGCTCTTCCTTGCCACCCTGGCAGGCGATGAGGTGGGCGCCGTCGGTTATCTCTTCCGGATTGGATTTCGCCAGCAGCGTCCAGCCCGCCGCCAGGACTTTCGGGCGATACCGGTCATCCCAGGCGTCGGGCGTGACTCGCCGTGCCGACCACACTTGCCGGGCACCATGCTTGTGCAAATCGGGCGTGCGCCATCGGAGCGCACTGCGCGCCGCCGGGGAGTTGGGCGCGAGCTCGAGCAGCAGGCGCATGGCATCCGGAGTCAGGGTATAGGCAATGCCCTCCACCGCCTCCTCGTTGCCCGCGCGCGCCAGCTGCGCCAGCGCCGGCAGGTACACCGGGTAGTGCAGCGTGGAGAGATCGGCAAACGGCTTGCGGCGTTCACCGAAAGTGCCGCCGGTGTCCTCCGGCAGCTTCAGCATGCGGTCTACCACTTCCTGCGCCTGCGCCGGGGTGGGCATCACCAGCGTCAGCTTGCCTTCGGCTGCCGGCGGCTGTTGCCAGCCCAGGTCATGGGAGACACGAATCGTGTAAACGCCTGGATACTCGAAATCGCAATAACGGGTCAGCGGCACCGAGAGCCAGCACGTCTCTCCCGGCTTAATGCTCTGCGACCAGCTCAGCCCGCCCATGCATGATGTCGAGACGTAGGGATCTGGCGCATTGTTCCCTTTCGCATCTGTCGCCGTCACCTTGAAGCGCAACGCGCGCGGTGCGCCGCGGTAGTCGCCGCCGTAATCGATGCTGACCGGCGCTTTGCCGGTATTGGTCAGCGTATAATGGGCGAAGATATTTTCACCAAGGAAGACGGTCGGCTGGTCGAATACCAGCTTCGCCTGCACAGCGATGGTATCATTCACGACCGGCTGTGCGAACGACCGTAAGGCAAGCAACATGAAGAGCAAGGACAATAGAACAGATCGGCGCATCGTGACATCCTTTCACCGGGGAAGCGAGTTATGCGTTAGACGAATTTAGGTGGGAAAATGTTCCCGAGACTTCTGCAGCATTTATCAATTACCAGAATGGGTAGGATGGTTTAAGATAGGGAAGATAGAGTAGTCAAAGGTTGCATGTTATAATCAGTCAGGAGAACTGGCCTGAATGAAGCGAATTTTCAAAGCGAGTGTGTGGCAGGAAGGTGAGTTATTTATAGCTCAATGCCTGAACGTTGATGTCGCCAGTCAGGGAACGACGCGGACGGCGGCATTGAAGAATTTACGTGAAGCGTTAAAGCTGCATTTGACCCCTCCCGTTGCCACGCTGCCGCCGAAGCCATAAAGGAGCATTCATGCACCCTGTCGTCTTCTGGATCATCGCTCCTCTCCTCTCCGCCGCCTTCGGCTACCTGCTTTGGCAGGCGGTGAAGGTGCGGGCAGAGTTGATTCGGGTGTTGGAAGATGGCTCCGGCATCGCGGGATTGCTCGACCGGCGGGCGGACTGGCGGAGGACAGCGTTGGCGGATACACGGGTTCAGCACGCGTTGCACGATAAGACGCTGATCGCCATCAACACGCCGATCCTCTTCCGCTCCTTCGACAATATCCTGCTGCGGATGGTGTGGGTGATGGGCGGGCTCGTGCTGGCGATTACCTTGGCGGCGATGATCCTGGTGAATTTCTGGCTGGGGGCTCTGGCGCTGGCGGTAGCCGGGATCACCTGCCAGTTCCCATTGCACCGGAACGGCGAACGCAGAGTCGCCGCCGACCTGACTGCCCTTGCGCTCTCGCTGCATCTCTGGTATGAATACGATGCGGAGATTTGCGAGAACGTCATCCTGACATCGCCGCGCTTCGCGAATCTGTTAAAATACGTGAAGGCGCATTTTCCGGAGAAAGCACCTTCGGCAAAAGCGTCTTCATAATGTGAAGAAGAAGGTTGGAAGGCTGGTTCTGCCGTTGACCTTTTCTTTGCGTCCTTTGCGTCCTCCGCGTGAAACTTCATTTTATTATTTCACGCGGAGGACGCAAAGGACGCAAAGAAGGTAAAGCATTGTGTCTTCCAATCTTCCATCCTTCCAGTCTTCCTGTTTACACTCGGTAAGCAGGCTTAACGGAGTAGAAATCTATGTTGTTCGATAAACTCGCCCGCCGGGGCGCCGAGTTCCTGGGCGTGCGTTACCCCATCATTTCCGGCGGCATGACCTGGATCAGTAATTATGAGCTGGTCAAAGCGGTGGCCGAGCACGGAGCATTCCCGGTACTGGCCGGGGGCAACATGCCGGTCGATCTCTTCGAGCAGGAAGTAGACCGCTGCATCGCCGGCATCCACACGCCGTTCGCCGTCAACCTGATCACCATCGCGCCGAATTTCCGGCAGCAGTACGATATCCTGCTGAAGAAGGACGTGCCCTGCGTGGTCTTCGCCGGCAGCTTCCCGCGCAAGTCGGACGTGCAGGGGATGAAGGAGACCGGCAAAAAGACCATGTCCTTCGCCTCCGACGAATCGATCGCCGAGCAGCAGATCCGCTTCGGCATCGACGCGTTGCTGCTGGAGGGCAGCGAGGCGGGTGGGCACATCGGCCACACCTCGCTGGTCATCCTGCTGCAGCAGGTGCTGTTCGAGTTCAACAACGAGGTGCCCATCTTCGTGGCGGGCGGCATTGCCACCGGGAAAATGATCGCCCACCTGCTGCTGATGGGCGCCGCCGGCTGCCAGCTCGGTACCATCTTCGCCATGAGCGAGGAATGCACCGCCCACTCGAATTTCAAGGAAGCCTTCATCCGCGCCCGCGCCCGCCACGCCGTCTCCACCCCGCAGTACGATTCCAAGCTGCCGGTGGTGGCCGTGCGCGCCATTAAGAACAAGGCGATGGACGAGTTCGGCCAACTGCAGCTCAAGCTGCTGCGCGAGATGGAAGAGGGCAAGCTAACCCGCGAGAAGGCGCAGTTCGAAGTGGAGAACTTCTGGGTCGGCGGCCTGCGCAAAGCCGTCATGCAGGGCGACGTGGAAACCGGTTCCCTCATGGCCGGCCAGAGCGTCGGCCTCATCAACTGCGTGCGCCCGATGCGCGAGATCATCAGCACACTGGTGAACGACGCGGAGGCGGAATTACAGCGGGTGAAGAGTATTATTTAACAGGGATAGACAGGATGGATAGGATAGGATAAATAATTAAATATCCTATCCATCCTGCCCATCCCTGTTAATTATCGGCTTCTCTGCAATTCAGCCGCCGCTTCCTGTGCCAGCACGTCCGCGCGCTCGTTGCCGGGATGGCCGTTGTGACCGCGCACCCAGCGGAATTCCACTTCACCGGCGTAACCGTTCTTCAGTGCATCCAGTTCGACCCACAGGTCCTGGTTTTCCACCGGCTTCTTGGAGGCGGTCTTCCACCCGTTGCGCTTCCAGCCGTGAATCCAGGAGGTGATGCCGTTGTAGACATACTGGCTGTCGGTGAAGATGATCAGGTGCGCCTTCTCCATCGCTTTCAACGCGCCGATGACGGCGAGCATCTCCATCCGGTTATTGGTCGTCTGCGGAACGGCCTTGACGAACTCGTTGACGATCTCGCCCTCCGGCGTGGTGAAAACCACCGCCGCCGCCCCCGGGCCGGGGTTGACTTTGCAGGAACCGTCAGTGTAGACGTGATAAGTAAGCATGTGACTGTAATTGGACTCCGTTTCGTTCATGATTCGTAGGGAACGCCCTCCGCGGCGTTCCTGGTCACGTTAATCCGCCCGTGCGGAAATGCGAGAACAGGAACGCCGCGGAGGGCGTTCCCTACATTATTTTTCACGGTAGATCACTACGGGCCCCAGCAGCCCGCCGGTGCCCACTTCATTGAGCGTGGAGCGAGTGCAGTGCAGGGTGATCTGGTTCGCGGCTGTGGGCTTCACGGCCGCGGTGATGTCGAAGGTGAGCGGCTTGGTAAAATCTGTAACCTCCGCCACGGTCTCTCCCTTGGCATTGACATAGGGGATGGGCTGGCCGTTCACGAAGACCTGGCAGGTGTCGTCTACGCCGGTGATCCACAGGAAGGTTTTCTTGCCGGCGGGGATGTCGCCGATGTTGAGCTTTGTCCGGTACCACATGCTGCCGTAGTAGCTGAACAGGTCCAGGTCGCCCCAGGATTCCATGGTGGCGTCCGTCTGCTGCCAGGCACTGTCGTCGAAGGCGGCTGCGCTCCAGCCGGCGGCTATGCCCTTTTTCTCGCGATCGAGCTGATAACGCCAGGTGGTGATGGGCGGTGAAAGGAGCGTGCCGTCCTTCGCGATTTTCGCGGCATCTTTGTAGACCGGCACGCAGAACCACTGGAAGAAATCGGCACCTATCGTTGCGAAGGCGGCGTTGCCGGTATATTGCTTATTGAGAGCGCGATATTGCGCCAGCCACTGGGCGCCGTCGGTCTCCAGGTTGGCGAACTGCCCCTTATTCAGCTCCGTGCGCATCTTCATATACTGCGAGAAGGAGCGGAAGCCGTCATCCGCCAGTTTCACGCGCGGGTAGGCGCCGGTGTTTTGGGCGGCCTGCAGCGCCTCATCCAGCGCGGCGCGGGCGGCGGCCAGTGTCTGCGGCGGGAAGCGGTGCAGGAAGCCGTAATGGCTGCCCACATGCTCCGGCGTCTTTTCCCAGGCATCGTCCATTAACTGCCAGTACCGCTGCATGGGTTTGGCAGCGGGACCGTAGCAGCCGGCGTAAAACTCGTCCAGCACCTGTGCCGGTTTGGCCTTCGGATTCCACGCCATCCGCATGCCCAGGTAGACGCCGGGCAGCGTGCTTTCCTGGTTCTTCATCTCGTCCTGCACCCACCCCTGCGGCATCCAGAACTTGACGTTATTAGCGAACAGGTAGGGGATGTCCTGCGTCCAGCGCAGCAGCGGATAGGGCGCCTGCACCTCGGCCAGATTGTAGGCGAATTCGTAGCCGATGAGGTGCGTGGAGAGCTTGCCCCAGCCGGCGACGATGGCGCGCAGCTCCTGTCGCGACGGGCAGGTGGCTTCGCTCATGCTGTGCCCGCGGCAGGAGTTGACCGCGATGATGGCCGGCACCAGGCTCGGGAGCGGCTTCTCGCGCACCGGCGGGTCGATGTAGTTCATGTTGAGCAGCACGCCGAAAAGCTCGTCCGGATACTTCTGCGTCACCCGCTCCGCCACCCGGTTGCAGAACCAGATGTAGCGGTCGGTCATCGACGGCTCGCTCATCAATTTGCACCAGGCGCCGGGGGCGTCCAGTGCCTTGCAGTTCGCGCATTCGCAGAAGGGGGAATTGTAGGGTTGAGAGAGAGTGACGGAAGTGGTATAGCTCGCATCCAGGCGGGCGATGATGCTGTCGGCGACCGCCGCCTGCACCTCCGGGTTGCTCCAGCAGTACAGGCCGGTCACTTCACGCTTGCCATTCACCTGCGCGTTCCACGCCGGATGGGCCTCCAGTTGTTCCTTTGACAGGTACATCTTCAGGCTGGTGCCCAGGTTGTTGATCTGCACCTGCAGCCCGCCACAGCGGTTACGGCGCTGGTAATCAGCATCGACGCCGCCGATGTTGCGTCCGAGAATGGGCGGCACGGCGGAGAGATCGGCGTTCGGCAGCACGATTGTGCGCATTGATGGGATCGACTCGCCCATTTCTCCCGGCAGGTACCAGCGGCAGCCCAGCCGGTCGAGCACTTCGTAGATGGCGTAGCTGGTGGCCTCATCCGATTCGCCATACAGGGCAAGCGCCCCGTCCATGGCCACCATGCGCCAGCCCTGCTTCCAGGGTGAATGCTGCTTGGGATCGCCAAAGACGCGCTGACCGAGGCTGCCGATCAAGATCATGTCGCGCGTGTCGGCGGGCGTCGGCTCTCCGGTGACGATCTCAAGCTGCGCCCCCGACATTTTGCCCAGGTAGAGCGCCAGGTCCTTCACCGATTCGCGGAGAGTCCGCCGTTGTTTCTCTTTCTCCGGCGTCGCTCTCAATGCAGCCGCATCGTCCGCCGCCATCACCGCCGGCTCAACATAGATGGCGCACAGCGCCTTGCCGTCCTTTACCAGGGTAACGGCGAAGGAGGCGGAGGCGAGGGCAAGGAGCATTAGTAAAGCAAAATATCTCATGGATAGCTCGTTTCTCGGTCAGGTCGGACTATCTGACATGTCGGACATGTCTGACATGTCCGACATGTCTGATTTGCCAGACCAGTCGGACTACGATCATTACTCTACTCAATCCCTTGGCGTCTCATACATCGCCAGGATATTGTCATCCGGAATATCCGCCATGAATTCCTGGCTGGAGCAGAGGATGTAGCTGCCACGATCGCGGGTCAGCTCGCGGTAGGAGCGGACCTGCTCGCGCACGTCGTCGGCGGTGCCGAAGGGCAGCGTGTGCTGGGTATCGACGCCGCCGTGGAAGGCCAGGCGGTCGCCGAAGTCGCCGACCATGCTGTCCAGGCTCATGCCCTCGGCGCGGATCTGGATGGGGTTGAGGATGTCGGCGCCATCCTCGATGAGCCAGGGGATGATGTCGCGCACGGAGCCGCAACTGTGCTGCATGGTTTTGCAGCCGTAATCGTGCGCCAGCGCGTAAAACTTGTGCAGCCAGGGACGGATGAAGCGGTCGAACTGTGCCGGCGAGAAGTAGAGCCCGCGCTGGGTGCCGAAATCGTTACCGATGTAGGCGATGTCCAGCTTGCCGCGGCAGGCGTCCAGGAAGCGGCGCATCACCGCCAGGTCGAACTCCACCACGCAGTCGGTCACCGCCTCGACGAGATCAGGCCGGGTGTGCATCCACATCAACTGGTTTTCCTGCCCGATGAGCCAGCCTACCTCGTGGAAGAATGGCGACCAGGCACAGCCGTAGGTGGCGTAGGTGCCGTGATATCGCTCGCACTGCTCGTAGACGCCGCTGTAATCCACGTCATCGGCGGAAGGCCAGGGGTGGGCATACACCTCGTCGACGGCGCTGTCCTCGGTGAACGGTGATTGGCCGTATTCGGAGTCGAGCAGCGGCTTGCCGGGGTGGTAGCGCATGCCCCACATGTTGCGCACATAGCCGTCGGCATCCGGCGGGCTGTCCGGCAAACCATAGCCGAACCCGATCCGCCGCATGTCGATGCGCAGGTGCTGCAGCAACTCCTCTTCATCCTTCAGCCCGAGGCGGGCGATGAGCCGGTTGGTCACCTCCGGCAGCGACTGCCAATCCGCCGGCATCCGATCACTGCGCAGGTGGTTCACCGCGGCGAGGACACGCTCACGAGGGATCATCATATCGACTCCTTCTTACCACAAAGACACAAAGACACGAAGGCACGAAGAGAAATGACAGTCTTTGTGTCCTTGTGTCTTCGTGCCTTTGTGTTGCTCAGTTACGCCGTGACTTTGGCTTCCGCTTTGGCCTTGTTCACCAGCGCCATCATGCGGCGGCCGTATTCGAGGTAACTCTGCCACATCGCCTTTTCGCGCGCCTCACCGCCCAGGTCGCCGGTGTGGACGATGGCGGCCAGGTGGGGCTCGATGGAGAAGCCGCCGTCGTAGCCGTGCTCGAAGAGGAGGCGGACGGCGTCGCTCACCAGGCAAGAGCCTTCGCCGGGGTAGGCGTAGATGTTTTTATCGCCATCGCCCAGCGCCCCATCCTTGATGTGGACGTGCAGCACGTGGTCCTTGATCTTCGTCACGAAGTCGATGGGGTCCTGGCGGTGGGCGAAGACGTTGCCGGTATCGTACATCAGCTTCAGCGCCGGGTTGTCCACGCGCTCGAGCAGCTCCAGGCTGTGCTCAGGCGACTCGCCGCCCCAGCCGGTGCAGTTCTCGTGCAGCAGCACGATGCCGCCGTCGGCCGCCATCGCCGCCATCACCTTCAGCCGCTTCACCGCCTCGTCGCGCCACTCATCCTCGCTCGCATCACCCTGCACCCAGGACATGATGCGGATGTATTTGGCGCCGAAGCGCCGCATGCGGGGGACGGCGGTCTTCAGCTCGTTCAGGTCGAGCTCGAAGTCGCCGCGGACCGGGCGGCTCCAGTTGCCCAGCGCGGAGGCGAAGCAGCACACCGACATGCCGGCGGCCTTCACCGCCTCATATGTTTTCTCGAAGGCGACATCATCGATCAGGGTCAGGTTGGTGCCGTCGATCAACCGCAGCTCGAGAGAATCCCACCCCAGCTCTTTATGGGCGGCAATCTGTTTCTCTATGGACGACCCGGCTTCGTCGGAGATACCGGAGAAATACATGGTCATTGCTCCTTTCACGGGCTTTCGCCATTCCATCAATTCGCGGAGAACAGGGCATTTCCTGCTGTATTGATCAACGGAATGCGCGCGCAGATCCCCGCAGATCCCCGCTCCCGGTGATATTTTGTGCGTAATTTCGGGGAGATTCGGGATCTGGAAATGAGGTCGTATCTTTGGAGACGCTCACTATATACCCAAATTTCACCAGTTTTAAACCTGTTTTAGCGTTTTTTTACCGAAAAACGCCCACTCTCCCCCCCGGCTGGTGATAGGAAGGCACGATCCGAAGCCCGTGCTGCTGATTTATTATTTATTTATACGTCCTGACGAAGAAGCGAAACGGATATTTGCTATTCAATTCCTCAACATAGCTCTATTATAGAATAATCAGGCAAAAGGATGCTTGCTATGCGGTTGTACCTTTCTCGAATCGAACAATCCGTACTGGTTGTGCTGGTGCTCGCTATTCTGGGCGCCTTCTTCGTGCTTTCCTATGCTTATGGGCGCCGGCAGCGCGAGAGCGCCGACATGCCGTTCCTGGAAGCGGCGTCGATTCCGGATGTCATGCCCTCCGCTTCCCCCGCTCCGAAAGCTCCCACGGACGAGATTGTGGTGCATGTCACCGGCGCGGTGCAGTGCCCGGGCGTCTACCATTTCCGCAAGCAGGAGCGGGTCGATGACGCCATCCGCAAAGCCGGCGGCGCGCGGAAGGACGGGTATCCGGATGGGCTGAACCTGGCCGCCTGCCTGGAGGATGGGGAGCGCATCAGCGTGCCGACGCGGGAGGAGTGGCGGCAACTGACCGCCACCGCGCCGCCGCCGCTGGTGGTGGCCGGCGCGGCGGACCCGCTGCACGCCGAACCGACGAAAGGCGCCGTGAAGCCGCAGGCCGCCCCAGCGCCGAAGAATGCCCCGGTTCCCGCGGACACCGGCCCCAAGCCATTGCCGGCGAAGAAGGTCCACCTCAACACCGGGACAACGGATGACTTGATGACGCTGCCCGGCATCGGTCCGGTGAGCGCCCAGCGCATTCTCGACTACCGCAAGCAGCAGGGCAAATTCACCGACCTCGCCCAGCTCCTCAACGTCCCCGGCATCGGCCCGAAGACGTATGAGAAGCTAGCGCCATACATAGAGCTGTAACGCATTTCACCACAGAGACACAGAGACACGGAGGCACAGAGACTTTATTTTCTTCGAAGAAAAATAAAATCTCTGTGCCTCCGTGTCTCTGTGTCTCTGTGGTGAAATGCGTTACTTGACTTCCCGCCAGAGCTCTTCCGCTTCTGCCACCAGGTCGTCGATCATCTTCAGGCCGGCTTCCCAGAATTCGCGGCGGGAGATGTCGATGCCGGCGTCGGACATGATCTGTGCGGGGCGCTTGGAGCCGCCGGCGCGGAGGATGTCCAGGTAGTGCGGCACGAAGGCGGCGCCTTCCTGCCGGTAGCGGGCGTAGAGCGCCATCACCATTAATTGGCCGAACGCATACGCGTAGACGTAGAACGGCGTATGGATGAAATGCGGGATATACATCCACCAGATCTGGTGCCCCTCACCCATCTCTACCGAATCACCGAACATCGCCTGCACGTTGCGCTGCCAAATCTCGCTGACCTGCTCGGCGGTCAATTCCCCCTGCGCCCGGCGCGCGGCGTGCAGGTCCTGCTCGAAGCGGTACATCGAGGTTTGGCGGAAGACGGTGGCGAAGATATCCTCGATTTTGCCGGTCAGCAGCGACAGCTTGGCCTGCGCTCCTTCCGTGCCCGCCAGCAGCCGGTTGAAAGTCAGCATCTCACCGAACACGCTGGCCGTCTCCGCCGCCGCCAGCGAGGGGTAGTACTCCAGAAAATGCTGGCCGCCGGCGAACAGGTCGTGCATCCCGTGTCCCAACTCGTGCGCCAGCGTCATCACGTCGCGCTTTTTCCCAAGGAAGTTCATCAGCACATAGGGGTGCCAGTCGGGCGCGATACCGGCGCAGAAGGCGCCGCCGCGCTTGCCCGGGCGCGCTTCGGCATCGATCCAGCGCTGATCGAAGAAGCGGCGGATCATCTCGCCTGCCTCGGGCGTGAAATCGGCGTAGGTACCCTCCACCGTCGCCCGTGCCGCCTCCCAGGTCATCGTCTCCACGTCAGGCAGGATGGGGGCGTAGCGGTCATAATGGTACAGCGTGTCGTAACCGAGGATCTCGCGCTTCAGCCGGTAATAACGGGCCACCGTGCCGAAGTGGGCGGCACAGGCGTCGATCATGGTGTGCACGGTGTCGGTATCCACCTCGTCCGCCAGGTGGCGGGCGGCCTCCGGGTGGTCGAAGTGGGTCAGCCGGTCGTTCACCGCCTTGTCATACGCCAGCGTATTCGTGATGAAGGTGAAGGTTCGCCCGCGCTCCCGCAGACCGTTCGTCACCCCTTCGGCGGCGGCGGCGCGCACCTCGCGCGCGGGATCATACATTTTCGTGAGGATCTCCGACTCGGTCATCGTCTGCGTCTCCCCGTTCACCGTCATGGTGAAGGTCATCGCGCTGATGGTCTCGTCGAAGAGCCGGCTGAAGGCTTCGCGACCGGTGGTGGATTTCTCCATGAGGATCTGCTCTTCCGGCTCGGACAGCCGGTGCGGGCGCTCGGCGCGGGCGTGCTCCAGGTAATGCCGGTAGCCGGCGGTGACCGGGTCGGTCAGCAACTGCGCAAATTGCTCGTCCGGGATGGCGATCAGCTCCAGTTCGAAGAATAGCAGGTGACGGCCGATGGCCACGCTCCGCTCCTGCACCTTCTGCATCAGCGCGCCGTGCGCGGGCGGCAGCGTATCGGCGGCGAAGAGCAACTGCGCATACGCGCCGGGGAATTGCTCGTCGCGCGCAATCTTCTCATAGGTGGTCAGCGCCGTGCCGAACTCCGCCGGGCTCAACGCGCCGATGCGGCCGCGGTAGGTCTCCGCAAAGGCCTGCGCCCGCTTTTCCAGCGAACGCAAATCATTATCGATTTTCGGGTCGTCCACGCCCTGGTACAGGTCGGACAGGTTCCACGTCACCGGCGGTGTCGTCATGATGCACTCCTCCACATCCGGGCAACGGTTTCGCTCGCTTTGCCCGGCGTTGTTTCATTTCAGGACAAGCGGTAAAAATCCTGCCGCGATTTTGAATGAACGAGGATCATTTCGGCGGCAGATGACGAACTCCGGTGTTTATGGTAAATTATTAGCAGCTTGTTACAGGAAGGACTCCAGCGATGGAAGAGCAAATCGGCGAGGCGACTATTGTCGCCAATGGACTGGTCAAGCGGTTCGGCACGGTAACGGCGGTGGATGGGATCTCGCTGGTGGTGCGCGAGGGAGAGTTTTTCGGCTTCCTCGGGCCGAACGGGGCAGGAAAATCCACCACCATCAAGATGCTCTGCGGGCTGTTGCGTCCCACCGCGGGGGCTATCCAGGTTGCCAACTTCGATCTAGCCCGGCAGCCGCTGGAGGTGAAGCGGCAGATCGGCGTGTTGCCGGAAGAGGCCAACCTGTACGAGCGGTTGAGCGCGGAGGAATTTCTCATCTTTGCCGCGCGCATGTATGGCCTGCCTCTCGACGAAGCGCAGCGGCGCACCACCGACCTGCTGGAGCTGATGGAGCTGACGGACGACAAGGACAAGCTCATCGTGGATTACTCGATGGGCATGAAGAAAAAGACGGCGCTGGCCGCCGCGCTCATCCACCGGCCGCGCGTGCTGTTCCTCGATGAGCCATTCAACGGCATCGACCCCGTTTCCGTGCGCGCCATTCGCAATGTGCTGCGCCAATTGACCGAGCGCGGCACCACCATCTTCTTCTCCACGCACGTAATGGAAGTGGCGGAGCGCCTGTGCACGCGGGTGGCGATCATCAACCATGGGCGCATCGCCGGCGAGGGCACCATCCCCGAGCTGCGGGAGCAGATGGCCGGCGGCGGCGATTCCACGCTGGAGGACATCTTCATTAAGCTGGTCGATGCACATACGGGCGACGACACGTTGAACTGGCTGTAGCGTTTTTTTTTATCCGCAGATTGAAATGATTGAAAAGAGATATTTCATTTCAATCATTTCAATCTGCGGATCAAAACAAGATCAAAGGGGTATGGCATGCCTTACCTTTCCCTGCTGTTCGGGCTCAAGTGGAAGTTGACGTTCCGCGGTTTTCAGCGCAACAAGCTTGCGCTGGTCGGGACCGTGCTGGCCCTGCTGTTTGTTGCGCCGATGGCGATCGGGATGGCGATCGGGACCGGCGTGCTGTATCATGTGCTGGCTTTTCCGACGAACGCCGCGCTGCTGCGGTTGGTCCTGCTCGGGATTTATGGCTTTTGGCTGCTGGCGCCGATCCTCGGCTTCGCGCTCAATGAATCGTATGATATCACCAAGCTGCTGCTCTACCCGATTGCACCGCGGCAGATCTTCCTCGGCTCGCTATTCAGCTCGCTGATCGATTTTCCCGTATTGCTGACCTTACCGTTGTTTCTGGCGGTGCTGTTGGGATTCGTGAACAGCGCGCCAGGCGCAATCCTCATGCTCATCGCACTGGTGTTGTTTCTCTTTCACACGCTGGCGCTGAGCCAGGCCATCATCCTGGCCAGCGTCGGCGCGCTGCGCAGCCGGCGCTGGCGCGACATCATCATGGTGCTGGGTCCGCTGATCGGGCTGACCTTTTACCTGCTGACCCAACTGGCGCCTCGCTACCTGGTCAACGGGGTCAACTGGCAGCGCATACTGGAGAATCCATGCTGGAACTGGGTGAACTACACCCCTCCCGGTTTTGCCGCACGCGCCGTGGGGGCGGCTTACGCGGGGGCGTGGTGGCCGGCCGTGGGTTTCCTGCTGCTGCTCACGCTTGTCACGGTTGGCACGATTTACCTGGCCGGCTACCTGGTGCAGTTAGTGTCGGTCGGCGAAGGCGTCAGCAATCCGGTGAGGATGCACCCCGCGTCGCCGACCGCCCGGCAGGCAGCTCCGGCGACGAGCGGCTCCGCGGTTGACCGCTGGCTCCCTCCGGTGGTGGCAGCGGTGGCCGAGAAAGAATGGAAATACCTGTTCCGCGATCCGTTCTTTAAGATGAGCTTCATGCAAATGTTGTATATGTTCGTCGTGATCATCGTGGCCGTCGTGCTGCCGCGGCACGGCGGTCCCGGTATGGAACTGGGCGCCGTCACGTTGTGGACTGCCACCGGCATCCTGCTCTTCGGCGGGACGATGCTGACCTTCAATATCTTCGGTACCGACGGTATCGCGGCTACCACGCTGTTCCTCTTCCCCAGCTCGCGCCGGCAGATTATCTTCGGGAAGAACCTGGTCATGTTTCTCGCGGAAGCGACGGTCAATGTCGCGCTGCTGGTGACGCTGCACGTCCTGCTGCGGAACTTCGCCTACCTCTGGCAGCAAACCCTACTGCTGGTGATGAGCATGCTGGTGCTGATTGCCGCCGGCAACATCATCTCCGTCCTCTTCCCCATGCGGTTGGTGATGCAAGGCTGGCGTATGCAGCAGCAGTCGGCGGGCAAAGGATGTGGCCGCGGGCTGGTGGTGATGCTGGGCACATTCTGCTGCCTGCTACTCTCGTTGCCGATTGCGACAGCGGTCATCGTCCCCACTTACTGGATCCCGGCCTACTGGTTCGCACTGACGCTGCCGCTGGCCGCGGCGTATGCCGGATCCATCTACTGGTTCTCCTTGCAAATTACCACGCCGATGCTGATGCAGCGGGAGACGGAAATCATGGCGACGTTGTTGGCCGAGGAGTAGGAGCCGGAGTGCCCCCTTGCAGAAAAGAGCTTTTACATGCAAGGGGACAGTCCCGCTGGTCTCATGGCCGGCATTATTTTTCTATACCGGGCAATGGTTACGCTGGCTCGGGACAGTCCCTGAGTTGTGTTATAATCAAGGCATGACATCCGCAGCACGCTCACCGCGAAAGCGGCGGAAGGGTCAGCCGGAGGGGCTGGTGGGGTTCGTGACGGCTGACCAGCTTGTCGACGCCTGCCGACCGGCGGCGCCGGGATTCTCACGGCTGAAGTTGTGGGTGCTGGTGGCGGCGGAGTTGCTGCCGTTCCCCGATTTCGACTTGCCGGTGAAGCCGCGGGGCCGGGGGTTGTTCCTGGATTTCCTGAGTGAACGGCTGGCCGACATCCTGCTGCACCCGGAGCTGACCGTCGGCGATGCCCGGCAGGCGCTGCGCGATTACGATTACACCGCGGGCGCGGAGCACCAGACCGCCGGTAATCTTCGTGTTATTCCTCCCAGCGAACACCCCTCCAGTCTGCAGATGGCCCACGAGCACGGCGAACCGCGCCGGCACTGCATCGACGGCGACTTTACCCGGCACTCACCGCTGTTCCACACGTATCTCGCCCAACTGTACCACCCCGCCGACATGATCGGCAAAATCGCCAAGCTCATCGGCGAAGATGACTGCGTGGTGCGGAAGACGGACGAACGGAGCGAGCTGCAACTGGCCTCGCTGGCAATCAGCGTCATCGCCCACGAGCAGGAGATCGCCGCACTGACGGTGGCGGAACTGCTGGGCATCATCGACCAGGCGGTGGAGCGACTACAGGGCATCCAGGCCGACTACCTGGCCTGGCATGACGAGGTGGGCGCCGCACCGCTGGCAGAGGCGGCGGCGCGCGAGGAGGAGCAGGCGCTCGACGGCCTGCTTATCCGCAAGGACCACTCGCACAAGCTGAACAAGTTCGTGCGAGGGATCAGCCTGTTCAAGTTCTCCGGCATCATGCTGGTGCTCTTTTGCCTGCTCATCGTGCAGGCGCGGATCGTGAAGACCGGCGTGTTCCAATATATCTTCGGCATCGCCTTCGCGGTGTTCTGCATCTACCTGGCTTATTCCGTCTTCTCGTCGCTGTTCCGCATCCTGGTGCGGGGGAAGCGCATCGGCCTGGTCTCCATCTGGGATACCATCGATTATTTCATCGGCGTGGTGCTGGCCTACGCGTCCGCATATTACCTGCTGTATCAATCTGAGGAAATCGCCACCAGCGTTGACGGCAAGCTGGCGCCGTTCGACTTCATCTATTTCAGCATCGTCACCGTCACCACCACCGGCTTCGGCGACATCCTGCCGCACTCCAGCATCGCCCGCCTGATTGTCTGCTCGGAGATCATTTTCGGCGTACTCTTCACCCTCATCATCGTCGGGCTGGTGATTTCGCGGTTCAGCCGAGATATCGAAGGGGAGGGTGAGACGCATGCCCGAGAACTCGGGTAGCGGAAGGTTGGGGCTGGGGGAGGATTGGCCCGGCAGGCCGGTAGGTGAGCGAGAGTAATAGGAAAAATGGGAGTGAATGGGAAGAATGGGGATGGGAAGAATGGGGGAGCTTTTCATGTATGCACCAACACATTGTTCTCATTCGTCCTATTATTCCCATAACTCTCGCCAATAGCTGAGCCTCGCCAGCGCCAGCCTTCCGTATACCGACAACGTGGCTTATTCCCCTGCCGGCACATGCGGCCCGCGACCGCCGGGGACGCCTTTGCGGAGGAAGAGCAACAGCGGCATGGCGATGAGGAAGATGGCGGAGACAAGGATGAAGGCGTCACTGAAGGATATCAATGCCGCTTGCCCGCGCACGGTGCCGTCGATCACGTAGAGCGCCTGGGCGCGGGCGGCCATCAGCGAGGCGCCTTTCGACTGGAAGAAATGCTGCAGGGCTTGCAAGCGCTGCAGGGCGATGGGATTGTAGATGCTGATATGTTCGAGCAGTATGGAACGGTGAAAATTGGTGCGGTGATCAACGAAGGTGGTGAGGACGGCGATCCCGATGCTGCCGCCAAGCTGACGCGCCAGGTTGAATAAACCCGTGCCATCGGCGATCTCCTGCCCCGGCAGCCCCACCAGCGTGGCCAGGGTGAGCGGCACGAAGAGCAGCGCCATGGCCATGCCACGCAGCACCAGCGGCAGGAACATCTGTGTATACCCGGTATCCATGGTGAGCGTCGTCAGCATCATCGTGGAGATGATGAAGCCGATGGATCCGATAGCCACCAGGTTGCGCGAAGAGAAGCGGCCGGTCAGCTTGCCGACCACCGGCATAATTATCGCGGTGGCGATAGCAGCAGGCAGCATCATCATGCCCGACTGCATCGGCGTGTAATGGCGCAGGTTTTGCAGGAAGACCGGCAGGATGAAGATGCCGCCGAACAGCCCCATGCCGAGGATGGTGGCGTAGAGTGTGCCGGCGGTGAAGCTGCGGTGGCGCAGCACGCGCAGGTTGACCGCGGGGTGCGGGGTGTGCAGCTCCCAGAAGACGAAGGCCGTCAGGCCGGCTACCGCGAAAAAGGTCAGCACACAGACGAAGTTGGATTCGAACCACCCCTCGCTGTTGCCCTTTTCCAACATGGTCTGCAGGCAGCCCAGCCCGATGGCGAGCAGGCCGATGCCGATGAAGTCCACACCGCCGTCCCGGCGCTTCTGCAGGTGCGAGTCGTGCACGAACAGGTAGGTCAGGATGGCCGCCGCGATGCCAATGGGCAGGTTGATGAAGAAGATCCACGGCCAGTTATAGTTGGTGGTGATCCAGCCGCCCAGCGTGGGGCCGATGGCCGGGCCGGCCATCATGCCGACGCCGAAGATGGCCTGCACCATGCCGATCTGTTGCGGGGGAAAGATCTCGAGGAGCACGACCTGCGCGGTGGACATCAACGCCGCGCCGCCGATCCCCTGCAGGACGCGATAAATTACCAGCTCGTTGAGGCCGTGCGAGATGCCGCACAGGAAAGAAGCGGTGGTGAACAGGATGATGGACGCGGTCAGGAAGCGCTTGCGACCGAAGCGGGCGGAAAACCAGCCGGTGAGCGGCAGCATAATGACGGCGGCGATAATATAGCCGGTGGAGACCCAACTGATCTGCGTCAGCGTGGCGCCCAGCGTGCCCATCATGGTGGGGATGGCCACGTTGACGATGCTGGTATCGACGATCATCATGATCGAGCCGAGCATCAGCGCGACGACGATGATCCAACGCTCGGCATTAGTATATTCACGATATTCCGGAACCGCCTCAATTGCCATGAAGAATCTTTCTGCGTATCTTTACCGGGCTCGCGGGCGTCCCGCGCCTGCGAGCCCAGCTTTTTATCGCTGTTCCATTGCCTGACCATCACGAGCCGCTTGCTCATGCGTTGCAGTCATCCCCTTATCCTCGAGCGCCACACTCACCACCACCGACATCCCGCCGCGCAGGCGGTCCAGACCTTGCTGCTCGGGGTCGAGGGTGATCTTCACCGGCACGCGCTGGACGACCTTGGTGAAGTTGCCGGTGGCGTTGTCCGCCGGCAGCAGGGCGAAGGTGGCACCGGTGGCCGCGGAGATGCTGTCGACGTGACCGTGCAGGCGCAGGCCGGGAATGGCGTCCACCGTGATCTCCGCCGCTTCCCCGGGCACGATGCGCCGGAGCTGCGTTTCCTTGTAATTGGCGGTGACCCAGACCTTCTGCGGCGGCACGAGGGCCATCAGCGGGGTGCCGGGCTGCACCAGCGCGCCGATCTCCACTGACTTTTTACTGACGATGCCGGACACGGGCGCGTAAATGCGGGTGTAGCGCAACTGGATGCGGGCGGCGTCCAGCGCGGCTTGCGCCTGTTGGACACGGGCGGCGGCCTGCGCGCTGTTGCTGCGGCTGACGCTCACCTGGTGCGGCGTCGTTTTGGCCTGCGCCAGTTGTCCGGTGGCCTGTTCGCGGCGGGCGACCGCGGATTTTATATTCTGCTCCGTGCTGCGGCGCTGGGCCGTGGCTTGCGCGATATTGGCCTGCGCCCCGTTCGCCTGCGCGGTGGCTGCCTCCGATTGCGCGGTGGCCGCCTCCGATTGCGCGGTCACCGCCTCTAATTGTGCGCTCGCCGCTTCCAATTGTGCCTTCGCCTGCTCGATGGCGGCGTTGGCGGCGTCCACCTGCCCCTTCGCGGAGGCGACGTCGGCCTTGCGCGCCTCCACCGCGGCGGCGGCGGCATCCACCTGGCGCTGCGCGGCGTCATACTGGGCGCGGGCGGTGCGAGCGGCCGTGACGGCATTTTCAGCAGTCTGCGCGCTCACTGCGCCTTTGTCGCGCAGATCGGCATACCGTTTGGCATCGTGGTCGGCCTTCTCCACCGCGGCTTGTGCGGCGTCGGCATTGGCCTGCGCGGCCCGCACATTGGCTTGCGCCGTGGTGACCTGCGCCTGCGCGGCTTCCACGGCGGAAAGGGCGCGTTCGTGGTTGGCCTCGGCTACCTGCACGGCGGCACGGGCCGTGCCGATGTTGGCCTGCGCGCCTTTGGCGGACGCCTGTGCGCCTTTGGCGGCGGCCTGCACACCTTTGGCGGCGGCCTGCGCACTTTTGGCGGCGGCTTCCGCGTTCGCCACGGTGGCGGACGCGCGGTCCAGGTCCGCCCGCGCGCCGGCGATGCCGCTGTCCGCCTGCGCTACGCCGCCCTGCGCCTGCTGGATCTGGGCGTTGCCCGTCTCCTGGGTCACCGACACGCTGACGCCGGCCCCCTGTGCCTGGGCCATGGCCATGGTCAGGTTGGCTTCCGCCTGTGCCACCGCCGCGCGCGGGGTGGCATCGTCGAGCACCAACAGCAAGTCGCCGGCTTTCACCAACTGGTTGTCATCCACCAGCACGCGCGCCACCGTGCCGCTGGTCTGCGGCGCGATCTGCACCACATCGGTGGTCAGGCTGGCGTCATCCGTGGAGATGTGCGTGGTGGCATAATGCCAATACCGCACGCCCGCGACGGTTCCGCCTACCAGCAAGGCGATGATCACCACGGCAATGACGACTTTCCGCACTGGTGACGATTTTGTTTCGTTCACATTGTTCTCGGCTGTGGCCACGGTCGGCTCCTATTTCGTTTCGAGATCGGCGGCAGGGTCGAGTTGTGCATCCCTGTCCGGCAAAAATATTTTCCGCAGCAGGCTCATCGCCGCTGCCACCGTTGTTTGTTCATCGGTCGATAACGTCGCCAGGCGCTCACTGATATATGGCAGAATCGCCTGGCGCGATGAGTGGAGCATCTCCTTGCCGTCTTCGGTCAGCGTCAAAATGGCGCGACGCCGGTCGGCGGGATCTTCCTGCCGGGTAACCAGGACGCGGGTGACCAGTTGATCCACGACCTTAGAGGCTGACGACGGCAGCAACCCCAATTGTTCCGCCAGCACGCACAGTGAGATGCCGGGATGGATCGCAAGCAACCCCAGCGTACGTAATTGCGGCAGCGAGAGATCCGCCGGTGCATGGCGATGTGATTCAACACGAATGGTCCGCATCACCAATGGCACCGCTTCCACCATCAGCCGGGCACAATCCAGCATCGTGTCCGGATTATTTTCATTGGTGAAATATTGCATTCATGAAATATAGTGATTGCTCCCGAGGTTGTCAAGTGGAACTTGAGGTAAAAAGTGTGAGATATACCTGCATGAAACGGTTGTCACACCTGCACGTCCGAGAGGTTGGACTGGTCAATTCAGCCAAGAAAAAGCCCGTGACCGATCGGTCACGGGCTCATATTTCCATAGATTGCCGCTACGAAGTCGCCGGCGCCGTCTCCGCCACCGGTTCTTTCGGTTGCGGGGTCAGCACGCCTTCATCTTCGAGCACACCGCGCAGGGCGTGGAGGGCCACTTCGATCTGCGAATCATCCGGCTCGGCGGTGGTCAGCCGCTGCAGCAGCATGCCCGGAAACACCAGCGCTTTCAGCAGCAGCGAACCGCGGAAGCGTCCGGCCAGCCGGATCATCTCGTAAGCCACGCCGGCGATGGGCAGCAGCAGCACCAGCCGTGACAGCAGGCGCAGCCCGATGTTGGGCGGGAAGCCGATGATCGCATGGATCAAGATGCCCACGATAAAGACCAGGAAGAGGAAACTGGTGCCGCAGCGCGGGTGAATGCGGCTGTAGCCGCGCACGCCGTCTACCGTCAGCTCGGCGCCCGCCTCGTAGGCATTCACGACTTTGTGCTCAGCGCCATGGTACATGAACACGCGCTTGATGTCGGCCATGCGTCCAATCAGCAGAATATACCCGATGAGCATCACGATGCGGATGAGGCCTTCGATGACATTAGGCAAGAAGGTGGCGCGGGTGGGCATGAACTGCTGCCAGAATCCGACCGGCGCCGCCTGCTCCGTATGCCCGAAATGCGGCCACCATGCCGGCAGGACATGCAGCAGCCAGTCCGGCGGCTTCACCACGGCTGAGGGAAACAGCACGAACAGGCCGATGCCGACGCCGAAGGCGAGGAGGATGGTGAGGAACATCATGAAGGGCGAAGGCTTCTCCTGCCCTTCGCTTTCCATCGTCAGGTCAGCGGACCACGAGAGCGTGCGGTACCCGAGGCGCATGGAATCGACGAGGGCCGGAGTGCCGCGCAGGAAGGCCAGGCGCAGCCACTTGTGTTTCATCAACAGCGCGTCCGCTACCTCGCGGCGCTCGGTGATGCTGCCGTCCTTCAGCCGCACCGCCGTGGTGACACGCTCCTTGCCGCGAATCATCACCCCTTCGATGACGGCCTGGCCGCCGTAGGCCGACCGATCTGCCATCAGTGCACTCCTTCAGCGGACCGCGGGGGCGGACCGACTATACTGCTACTTTATAACCATTATACACAGGATAAACCCTCCGCACACCTATTGGTGTGGCGGAGGGTTTATCATAAAACCGAATCGGCGTTATTTCGCCTTTTCTTCCTGTGCCTTGCGGAACTTGGCATACTTCTGGTTGAAGCGCTCCACGCGGCCGGCCGTGTCCAGCAGCTTCTGCTGGCCGGTGTAGAACGGGTGGCATGCGGAACAGATTTCCACGCGCAGCTCTTTCATGGTAGAGCGGGTCTGGAAGGTGTTCCCGCAACCGCAGGTGACCGTCGTATTCACATAGTTCGGATGGATCCCGGACTTCATAGCTTCACTCCTCGGAAATTCACTAGCGAAAAAGTATAGCATAGTCGCAAAGACAATGCAAATTGCTCCACCACATCGTCACGAAGTCACAAAGATTCAAAGACATATTACGCTTCGTGCCTTCGAGATTTTGTGTCCAAGCGCTTTACTGCTTTGGCCGTTGACACCATGATACCCCCTGCGTATAGTTATGAGCAAGTGAGAGCTCGTATATTGAAAGGATCACCGCATGTCTGCCCCGCGCCTGCCATTTGTTGATGTCCGTGCTTCGCTGGTCGATCTCGTGGGTGAAGAGTATATCGATGCCGCCTGCGCCGCCCGCGCCCGACTGACCGGTGAGGATGCCGGTGCGCTGAAGGCGATAGCCACCGAGCCGGTGGCATTTTTCCCGGCGGTGCTGCAGGAACGGCTGGCGGAGATGCTGCCGTTGACCGGCGAGCAGGTGTGCGGCGGTGCGTTGCGGTCGGCAGCGGGGGCGGGCTCACGGGCGTTCACGCTGGCGAGCCACCATGAAATGGCGCCGTTGAGCGGCCTCGGGTATTACCGCATCGGCGAGGACGGCCGGCAGTACCTTATTACTAAGAGCGAACATTATCACACGCCGCTGGGCCACGCCTTCCCCGGATACCAACTCATCGAGCGCGCGAAAAAGCTGGGCATTCTCAACGCCACCCACAACAACACGCGCGGCCACATCACGCGGCTGCTGGAAGAGCACATGGTGGCGGCGGCGAACGGCATGACTCCGGACGATCCCGCGCTGTCCCGGCTGATCGAGGACGACTGCTCGACCCGCCTCAACCGCGTGTTCAACCTGGAGACCGGCAGCCTGGCGGCAGAGGCGGCGTTGAAGCTGACGCTGGCGCGTTTTTACTCCCCGCAGCAAAACGGCGAGCCGCCATACGCCGGCCGCACCCCGGTGGTGCTGGTGCTGGGCAATGACGACGGCGGGCTGGAAGCGAATTACCACGGCACGGTGATGATGGAGCAGATGTTGCGCGGCATGTGGCCGGGCATGTATGCGGCGATGGAGCAGGCCGGCATCCTGCGCGTGCACGCCATCCGTCCGAACAATTTTCAGGAGTTGGAGGAGGCGTTCGAGCGCTTCGAGCAGGCGCCGTTCAAGATTGCCGGGCTCTTCCATGAAATCATCATGATGAATTATGCCGGCCGCCTGCTGACGCCGGCGTTCCTGCAACGAGCCTACGAGCTGTGCCATCGGCACGACGTGCCGACCGTATGCGATGAAATCCAGTCCTGCATGTGGGCACCCGGCCTCTTCCAGTTCCGCGAGCACGGGCTGCAGCCGACGGTGGCGGTGGTGGGCAAGGGCTTCCCCGGCGGCGAATATCCCGCCTCGCGCGTGCTCTTCGCGGCGTCACTGGACAACCTGCCGCAGTTCGGCGCGCTGGTGACGAACGGGCAGGAGGAGCTGGCCTCGCTGGCTTACCTCATCACCATGCGCTGGGGGCTGGCCAACGCGGAACTGGTGCAGCGCATCGGCGACGACTATGAAGCCCGGCTGCGCGCGTTCGTCGCCCGTTACCCCGAGCAGATCCAGTGCGTGGACGGCCGCCGCCACCTGTGCACCATCTGCTTCTATAATCTGGAGCAGGCGAAGCAATTTGTGGCCTACCTCACCGCCCGCGGCTTCGACACCAGCGCGCAGACCTACAAGGCCACCTGCCCGCCCGCCGTCATGCTCAAGCCGCCCATCATCATCGGCCCCGAAGCGGTGGACTTCATCGCGGCGAAACTGGAGGAGGCGATGCAGGCGGTGGTGGGGACGCGAGTCTAGCTGGACGATTGGTCGGTCGGGTAGTACAATATTAGCCGTCAATCACCATTACGGCGATAATCTCGATACGCATCGGAGAAATGACCCATGGCACAGCAGGTTTGCATGTCGGCCCAATTGCAATGTTCCTTCGGTGTCGCTCCCAGCGTGCTGACGGTGCTGCCGAAAAATCGCGTCCTTACGGAGAACATGCCTGCCGCCAATATCATGGATTTCGTCCCCATGGTCAATATCATGCCCTTCGGCATGTGCAACTGCCCGTCCAACCCTGCCGTGGCAGCGGCGACAGCATCGGCCATGGGAGTACTCACCCCCATGCCCTGCGTGCCGGTGGTCGTCAAGCCGTGGACGCCCGGCGCCCCGACGGTGCTGATCGCCAATTTCCCCGCGCTCGACAACACCTCAACAAATATGTGCACCTGGGGCGGCGTGATCACCATCATTTATGCCGGCCAAAAGACGGTGATGATCCCGTAAGATCGAATGCAAATTGCATTCCTAACCTACCTCTCGTCCGTCCTTGCACGGCGCTGCGATCTTGGGTAGGATTTGATACATGAAGGCTCTCGTCTATTCCGCTCCCGGCCAGTTTTCCGTCACCGACGTGCCCACGCCGCAGCCGCGGGGCGTCGAGGTGCTCATCCGCGTGCGCGCCTGCGGGTTGTGCAAGACGGACGTGCACATTCACCACGGTCACTTCCTCTCCGCCTTCCCGCTGATCCCCGGCCATGAGTTCGCCGGCGAGGTGGCGGCGGTGGGCGAACAGGTGCAGCGCGTGAAGGTGGGCGACCGCGTGGTGGCGGACAACGAGCGGCAATGCGGCACCTGCCATTACTGCCGCATCGGCAAGCCGCTCTTCTGCGAGAACGCGGTGATGCAGGGCGTGAACGCCCCCGGCGGCTTTGCGGAATACGTGCTGGTAGAGGAAGAGCAGGTCTACCCGCTGGCCGACCAGATCAGCTTTGATGAAGGCGCGCTGGTGGAGCCGGCGGCTTGCGCCGTGCATGGCATCGATGTGATCGACCCGCGGATTGGCGACGATATCCTGCAATTCGGCGCCGGGCCCACCGGGCTGATCCTGGCGCAGTTGCTGCGCCACAACGGCGCGGCGCGGCTGGTGATGGCCGATCTCTCCCCCGCCAAGCTCAAGCTGGCCGCCCGTGCCGCCGGCGCGGAGATGGTGCTGGTCGACCGGGATGACCCGCAGGTGCACGTGAAGATCATCAAGGACGGGCAGCCGCGCGGCTTCGACATTGTGGTGGACGCCACCGGCGTGCCCCGCGTGCAGGAAGGCCTGCCGCAATATGCCGACTTCGGCGCCAAGGTCGTCTACTACGGAGTCGCGCCCGAGGAGGCCACCGTCCAGCTCAGCCCCTACGACGTCTTCCGCCGCGAGCTGAAGATCCTCGGCTCCTTCTCGCAAGCCCGCACCTTCGACCGCGCCGTCCGCCTGGTCAACACCGGCGTGCTGCAGCTCAGGGACATGGTCACCCACACCTTCCCGCTGGAAGGCTGGGGCGACGCATTGTGCATGGTCACCGAAGGCCGGGAAAATATTAAGATTGTGATTACGCCGTAACCCCTGGGACCGCAGGCGTCCCGCGCCTGCCTCAACAGGAAAGGTTTATATTACCAGTGCCGCCCGTCTCAATTATGCCGGTTTGATTAACCAGCAATAAAGAGATGGGCGGCACTACTTTTCCAGTCCTTTCCTGTTAGGGCAGGCGCGGGACGCCTGCGGTCCCAGGGATTACCCATCTAATTCGCACATCCGCCGCCGGTAATACAGGTAATTCTCCAGGCTCACGTTGTCCGGCACGCCGTGGTCGCAGGTGGGGTAGTAGCCGCCGCGCTGCACCATGAAGGGGATGATGTGGCGCAGGTGGGCATCGATCGCCTCTTTGCCTTCCGCCAGCACGCGCTTGTCGATGCCGCCGGACATGATCAGCTCCGGGTATTGCTTCGCGATCTCCACCACGTCGCATCCGCTGGCGACCTCAAAGGGCAGCAGACGGTTCATGCCCAGTTCCATATACAGGGGGATGGCCGGCCGGCAGTCACCGTCGGTATCCACGCCGAAATAGAGCTTGCGCCGTTGCCGCCCCCGCGCGTTCGCCAGCAGTTGCTGATAATACGGGAAGAGGAACTCATGCCAGGCGTCCGGTGAGATGAGCAGGCCGTGGTTGTAGCAGATATCCTCCGCCAGGAAGATCTCGTCCAGCTCGACGACCGCCTGCACCTGCGCCAGCGCCGCGTCAAACAGGTCGAACCAGCCCTGCATAGCCGCATGCACCACCTCCGGCTGGTCGTAGAGCATATACAGCAGATCTTCGGGCCCCATCAGCGCGCGCAGGTACATGTAGCCGCCCACCGCCCGCTGGGTAAGGAGACCGCCTGCCGCATCCGCCTCATCACGTCCTTTTTGCGCCCACTCTACGGTTTCGGTCCAACGCTCTTCATTATTCGGGTCCAGCCGCGGCGCCACCGCCTCCCAATCCGCCATGCTCGCCACCGCGTGCTTCAGGTAGGTGGGCATGAAGCCGTGCCGCCGCCCCTTGTAGACGCGCATCAGCCGCCCCGCGGTGTCCTGGATAATCTCGTAATCACCGCTCTCTTCGACAATCTTTGCCTCGAAAACCGGCAGAAACGGCGGCTCGCACCAGCCCAGGTTGACGTTGGTGTCGAACACACCGGGACCGTCGAACTCGAAGAAATTCGTCTCCGCCCAATCTTCCGGCAGCCCCTCACCCTTCCAACGCTGGATAGCCTCATCCCAGATATAAAATTCCGTCCGATACAGGTGATCGAGCGGCTTGAACTCGTATGTGGCGCGCATGCGCTCGCCCGCGCGCAGTGTGGTTGTCGGCATGTAACCCTCCCGAGACGCGTTATCATTTCGTGAACGGCTTTGCTTTCCCCTTCCTGCCCTTGATCGTCTGAACCTTGATTTGTCGGATTTAAGGATTATAGGATTTATAGAGCTGTTTTCCTTCGTCAGAGAACGGAAATTCAAGGGAATCCTCCAATCTGACGAATCAAGGTTCAGACAACTACGGCAGGACTTTCTCCGCACGATCACGAAATAATTCCTCATGCCCGACAGCCGCTTAAGTTATGATAAGGACCAGGTTCGTGAGCGCACCGATTTACTGGCGCTAGTCGGGCAATACGTCGCCTTGAAGAAGCGTGGCGGGCGGTATGTGGGGCTGTGCCCGTTCCACCAGGAGAAGTCGCCCTCCTTCGGCGTGGACCCGCAGAAGGGATTCTGGCACTGCTTCGGGTGCGGCAAGGGCGGCGACGCGTTCAATTTCCTGATGGAGATGGAGCACCTGGACTTCGGTGAGGCGCTGGAGCGGCTGGCGGAGCGCGCGGGGATCCACCCCATCATGCAGCTCGATGCCCCGAAGCGGAAGGAAGAGCGCGACTTCCTGCTGGAGGTGAACGCGGCGACGGAGGCAGCCTTCCGTAAGGCACTGCAGGGCCCGACGGGCGCGAAGGCGCGCGCCTACCTGGCGAACCGCGGCATCACCGCGGAGCACGCAGCGCGCTTCGGGCTGGGGTACGCCCCGGCGGGGTGGGACGCGCTGACCAAGCACCTGACCGGGCGCGGGTTTTCCGCCGAGATGCTGCAGAAAGCCGACCTGGCGCGGGCGCGGCCGAACAGCGACGGCTTTTACGACCGTTTCCGCAACCGGCTGATGATCCCCATTCACGACCGCCAGGGCCGCGTGGTGGCCTTCGGCGGGCGCGCGCTCTCCGCTGAGGACCAGCCGAAGTATCTGAACACCGGCGACACCCCCGTGTTCAGCAAGGGCCGTCTCCTTTATGCGCTGCACCTGGCCATCGACGGCATGAAAAAGCGCGAGCGCGCCATCGTCACCGAGGGGTATTTCGACGCCATCGCCTGCCACCTGGCCGGCTTCACCGAGACGGTGGCCACACTGGGCACCGCGTTGAGCGACGATCATGTGCGCGAATTGCGCCGTTTTGCCGAGAAGATTTACCTGGTCTTCGATGCAGACTCCGCCGGCATCAACGCCGCCCTGCGCGGGCAGGCGATGTTCCGCGCCGCCGGCACCGAGGTGCGCATTGTGCGCCTGCCCAGCGGCCACGACCCGGACACATTGATCCGCGAGCAGGGGGCGGAAGCCTTCGAAGCCTGCCTGGCCAACGCGCTGGCCCCCACCGCCTTCGAGCTGGAGCGGCTGGTGGCGCAACACCCGGCGAAGGACACCGAAAGCCGCGTGCGCCTGTTCCGCGCGGCGGCGGCGGTGCTGCAGCCGTTGCCGCGACTGGAGCGCGCTTCATACGCGGAGTGGATTATCGATCGCTGGCTGGGCAGCAACCACGGCGATACCGCCATGCTGCAACAGGCGATCCTGAGTGAGGTGACAGCATTGGATCGCCGCCCGCAACGGCACAGCCCTGAGCCGCGCTTGCCCGATCCACCAGACGGGGAGCCGCAGGAGATGCCGGAACCGCCGCCCGCCGAGGTGCCGCTGGAACGCGCCATGTTGGCCGCCATGATTCAATACCCGGATTTCACCAAACGCGCTTTGCAGGAATTCTCGCCGGATGCGTTCACCCACCGGTATTACCGCTCGGTTTTCCTGGCGTTGCAGCGACTGTCGGAACAGGGGATCGCACCGGACGCCCGATACATCGTGACCGAAGACGATACCGTCGCTTCCACGTTGGCAGCGCTGGCATTGTACGAGCTTCAAGAGGATGAGTTATCACTGGAGAAGCTCCTGGAACATATGCGCGATGAATATGAGAAGCGTATCCTGACGCCACCTGCCGATCTGACTGATCGCGAAGCCGCCCATGCCTTCCGGGAAAGACTGCGCGCCCGTTCGCAACGAGCCAGGGAGCGGGGCGGATACGAATGATCACCGTTTTCTGAAGCATCCCTTCCGTCCGAATAGGTGCATATGGCAGAGTTAGCTGAGCTCATCACGCGAGTCACCGATACCGCCGCCGGCGCCACGCTGCCCTACCCGGCCGAGGGCCGTCCGCGCGTCTGCATCGGCACCCATGATTACACCGTGCATGCCTTCCTCTTCGGCATCGATTTCGACCGCTATTTCAGCGACCCGGTTTACTATACGGTGGAAACGCTGAAGCTGAAGCTCTGGCGGCACGAGGCGATACACGATGACAACCTGATCACCGCCGACCTGTCCACCTCGCTGGGGTATTATCCCGAATACACGTATCTGGGCATGTCCGCCGCGGTGGATGCGCAGGGGGTGGCCATCCTGCAAAACGACCATCCGCTCACCCGCGACCCCGACCTGCGGCGCTTGCAATCGGTGGACTTCTACACCTCCGGCTGGATGCCGCGCGTGTTGCGCTGGCATGACGAGATCACCGCGCTGGTGGCCGGACGGTTGCCGGTGAGCTTCGGCATGACCTGGTGGCGCGGGCCGCTGGACCTGGCCATCCAACTGCGCGGGTACGAGGCGCTGATGGAGGACATCAGCGAGCGCCCGACCTTCATACATGACCTGCTGCGCTTCATCACCGAGCAGCGCTGCCGGTGGTACGAGGGGTATTACCGCCACTTCGGCCTCGAGCCGTCGCCCGGACCCATCGGCGACGACTGGCTGAACGTGCCCTTCATCTCGCCGGACTTTTTCGCCGAGTTCGTGCTGCCGTGCTACCAGGAGATCGAGCGCTTCCACGGCGGCATCGCCTGGGTGCACTCCTGCGGTAACCAGGGGCCGTTGCAGCCGCACCTGCTCAAACTCGGCAGCCTACAGTCCTTCGAGATCAGCCCGTGGACCGACATACATGAGACGCTGCGCAACGTGCCGCCGGACAAGCGGCTGGGCTTCGACCTGCACCCCACCAAGGTGCTGCTCGACCCGCCGGAGGTTGCGCGCGATAAGCTGCAGGCCATCAAGCAGGCCTGCGCCGGCCGGCAATACAGCGTGCAAGGCGGCGGGGCGCTGATCAGCACGCCGAAGGATTATTTAGCTCGCCTGCTGCGGTGGCTTGATGTAGCCTACGAAGTATTTGCTAGAGAATAATTGTAGAGTTTATGCCTGTTTCCAGGTATAGGTAAGATTGTAAGGTACATTCTCAGTCTGGAAGGAGGCGAGAGCCCCGCTCGAATAAAGATAGGCTGACCTATAACCGGCGGGGCTCTCGCACCCTTCCAGACTGTGAATGTGCCTTCCATCCCTTACCTGTACGAGACGATGACGCGCGGATTGGCAATCCGCGCTCCGGAAGGAGCACGCCATGACCGAGGTGCGTTTCGACCGCATGATTCCCGCCCAACTGGTCGCCCGCCGGGAGGCGTGCAACCTGGCGTATCTGCCGGTGGGCGCGCTGGAGTGGCATGGGGCGCACATGCCGTTCGGCACCGATTTCCTCATCGTGCAGCACCTGGCGGAGGAGGCGGCGCGCCGGTTCGGCGGGGTGGTGTTCCCGCCCATCTATTACCACGACGTCCGCTATCAGTTGCACGACTGCCGCCCGGAGTGGCACCGCACCTACACCGAATTGCTGCAGGTGCCGGAGGTCTTCACCGCCTTCCCGCTGTGCGACGCCGACGGCCAGCCGGAGCTGGCGGACCCCATCACCCCGCCCGAGGACGGCCCGCAACCGGCGGAGGCGCTGCCCTTCGACCACGCCGGCCAATGGCGCGAGTTCACCCGCCACATCGCCATGGTGCTGCTGGAGATCCACCTCTACGGCTTCCGCAACATCCTGCTGCTGCCCGGGCACGGGCCGAATTTCCGCATCTGCCCGGAGGCGGAGGAAGTGTACCGGCAGAACGTCGCCCGCCGCTCCGCCCTCGGCCCGCCGGCGCGCACGCTGTCGTTCAACTACTTCAACAACCTGGACGAGCCGAGGTATGGCCAACACTGGCTGCACGCCGATGCCCTGGAAGGCTCGCTGACCATGACCGCCGCCCCCGGCACCGTGCACATGGACCGGCTGCCGGACGACCCGGAGGAGATCCCGCCCGCGTATCTCGGCTACCCGTACCTGAACGAAACGGACGGGTACGCCCCCGAATACGCCGGCCTGCGCGACTCCTTCGCCTACTTCGACCCGCGCAACACCAACGCCGACTACGGCCGCCGCCAGCTCGACCATGTGATTGACCGAATCGGCGAGCAGGTGGCGGAGTGGATGAGTTTTTGATCCGCAGATTGAAAAGATTGAAAAGAAAGTATTAGTACGGTGGTTGAGTAGGCAAGGAAGCCTTTCGTCTCTTTCCGCAGCTTTTGAGCCGTATCGAAACCACCGCGGGGATAAGCAAGCCTTGCGTAAACGGGCGCTATACATGGGGTGGTTTCGATACGGCTTGATAGCTGCGGAAAGAGACGAAAGGCTTCCTTGCCTACTCAACCACCGTAACAGGCGCTATAATCACGCATCATTATTTGTCATTTTTCTTTTTAATCATTTCAATCTGCGGATAAAGCGAGAAAACCGGAGGCATTTCATGAAACTCGGTTGTCAGACCTACACCTGGGAGATGTTACTGGCGGAACGACCCACGTCACTGTGGCAGATGTTCGACGCCATTGCGGCGGCGGGGTATGACGGGGTGGAGTTCACCACCGTCAGCGGCGCCCAATGGCTGCGCGAGCCGGCGCGCGTGCAGGAGGAGCTGGAAAAACGCGGGCTGCAGCTCGCCGCCGTCGCCGCCGTGCGCCAGGGCTTCACCAATCCGGCGGAGCTTGCTGACGATCTGGCCGTGGTGGAGCCGGTCGTTGCGCTGCTGCGCCATTTCCCCGGCGCGGTGCTGGCGTTGGGGGGAGCCGCGCATCCGCAGACGGCGAATTGGCAGCCGCTTCTGGATGCCGCCATCCGTTTCTACCGCGAGGCCGGGGCACTGGCGGCTGCGGCCGACGTTCCCTGCGCCGTCCATCCGCACAGTCATTACGGCTCGCTGTTGGAGACGCGGGAGCAATATGATTACCTGTTTGCGCAACTGCCGGAGTCTGTGGGTTGGTGCCCGGACACCGGGCATATCCTGCGCGGGGGACAGGAATTATTCGCTTGCCTGGCGCGCTACGCTCCCCGCATCAGGTACCTGCATTTGAAGGATGTCGATGCGGCGGGCGTGTGGCAGCCGCTTGGACAGGGCGTGGTGGAACTGCCCGCGCTGATCGAGTGGCTGCGCGCGCGGGGGTTCGACGGCTGGCTGGTGGCGGAAGAGGAGAGCGCGCTGGCGCGCGAGGACCCCATTCGGGCGATTACCGAGAATCAGCACACCGTGCGGAACGCCGAGGTATGAAGACGGCCGGGCGAAGGCGACAGAAACCATCCCGTGTTGCCACGGGATCTCTTCGTCTCCGCCCGGCAGCATCGTCGAATGTCAGGCTGGTGAGACCAGTATATTACCAGCCGCGACTGCGGCCACCGCCGCCGCCGCCGCCATAACCGCCGCCGCCGCCGCGGCTACCGCCGCCGCCACCGCGGTCTTCGCGCGGTCGTGCTTCGTTCACCATCAGGCGACGCCCGCCGAATTCCTTACCGTTCAACGCGTTGATAGCCGCCTCAGCTTCGCTATCAGACGCCATCTCGACGAAACCAAAGCCCTTGCTGCGCCCGGTATCGCGATCCGAGATCACCTCCGCGCTCTGCACCGTGCCGTAGCTGGAGAATAATTCTTCCAGCTCGCTATTGCCGGTGCTGTAGCTCAAATTGCCGACATAAAGTTTCTTCGCCATGCATCCTATCCTCTCATGTGCCGGGCCAGTTTGACCTTTCGTCAATCTCGGTTTCCAAGCACACCTTCTATACCATACTCCTAAGCAGGCGTCGCTGTCCAGAACAATGAGCACTCATTCAGGAGCTCCGTTTTTAGCTGCAGGCGTCTCCCGCCACTTTTTTCACATTTTTTCGTGGCTTAGCAGGAGTTTCCGCGACAGGCAAGAATTTTCATAACAAGAGTCGCTCACTATTGTTATG
>Ga0172368_10001041_pt1 | contig 38785 bp, 48 predicted proteins | sample Lak11m_FD_114540 | JGI IMG/M metagenome (GOLD analysis project Ga0172368, IMG submission 114540) | Freshwater microbial communities from Kabuno Bay, South-Kivu, Congo - kab_022012_11m | ecosystem: Environmental > Aquatic > Freshwater > Lake | place: Democratic Republic of the Congo: South-Kivu... | reverse complement strand
GGATTTTCAACCCTGTTATCCGATTCAAGTCTTACTGAAACCGAGAAGTCGGAATATGTTCATATAATCAAGGAACGGGGAAACGATCTGATGCGGATCATCGATGACATTATAGATGTTGCAAAAATCGAATCGGGTCAGATAAAGATTGAAATCAAAGAGTGTTACGTTAATATTATCCTGACCACGCTTTTGGTCACCCTTAATGAAGTAAAACGCAAACAGGCGAAAAATAAGATAATCCTTAATTGTCTTCCCGGGAATACCGATAAAAATTTCAGTATTTTGATCGATGGTAACCGTCTAAGACAAATTATGACAAATCTGATAGAAAATGCTTTGAAATTCACAGAAGAAGGATCTGTGGAGTTCGGTTATACAATAAAGAACGAAAGGAAGGAACCGTTGATCGAATTTTTTGTTCGTGATACGGGTATCGGTATCCCACAGGAAATGCATGAAGTTATCTTCGAACGTTTCAGACAAGTAGACGATACCAACACCCGCAGGTATGGTGGCACCGGACTTGGCCTGACTATCTCAAAGAATCTTGTCAGACTGCTTGGCGGAGATATAAGAGTCGAATCGGAGAGAGGAAAAGGGACAAGCTTTTTCATAAAATTCCCATTGCAAATGACATCCACAAAACCAGAACCGGTTGTTGCTGTGGCCGAATCTAAAGCTGAAGCCAACTGGTCGGGAAAGGTTGCCCTGGTTGTGGAGGATGAAGAATCAAATTATTTTCTTATTTACAGGATCCTGAAACGAACAGGTATTTCAATCCTCTGGGCCAGAAATGGAAAAGAGGCTGTTGAAATGTGCAGAACAAATAAGATCGATGCCGTTTTGATGGATATCCGTATGCCTATTATGGATGGATACGAAGCAACCCAGGAGATCAAGAAAAATAAGAAGGATTTACCGGTCATTGCACAGACTGCTTATGCATTAAAAGGTGAAAGGGAAAAAAGTCTGGCAGCAGGTTGTGATGCATACATATCCAAACCCATTGATGCAAATGAACTGCGCGCTGCATTAGGCATATATCTTAAGTAACAAAGTGAAATGGTTTCCGGGAGTCACGAAAAATTCTCATTCCAGAGCAGGCTGACGAGTTTCAAATATGCAGTAAGGGGAATCCTGAGCGCATTCAGACATCAGTATAACATCCGGATCCAGATCGCAATCGCTATCCTGGCTTTCCTTGCCGGATTCTATTTCTCATTATCTGATGTCGAGTGGACAGTTCTGATCTTAACGATTGCCCTGGTACTTTCACTTGAAATGATCAATACTGCAATCGAATACCTAGTTAATATCGTATCGGGTGAATACAATCCAGATGCGGGAAGAGTAAAGGATATTGCCGCCGGAGCCGTACTTGTTGCCGCAATATTCGCGTTAATAATCGGTTTGATCATTTTTATTCCAAAAATATCACAGATATGAAAAATGTTTCAATTCTTTTATTATCCGGAATAATGACCGGATTTATTTCCTGTTCTCAGGACGGGGAAAAACAACTGAAAGATGTTGATAAGATAATAGAGCAGCAAACGATTACGCTGAAGAGCAATATCATGACCCCTGAAGTTCTGTGGAGTTTCGGTCGGGTGAGTGAGGTCGAAGTCTCACCTGATAAAAAAAAGGTACTTTATGGTGCAACTTTCTATAGCATTGCACAGAATAAAGGGAACCGTGAATTATATACTATGAATATCGACGGAAGCGATTTAAAAAGGATAACCAATACCAAATTCAGTGAATACCAGGCCACATGGAGTTCTGATGGGAAGAAGGTCGACTTTTTATCCGCAGAAACAGGTTCCATGCAGCTTTGGGAGATGGATACTGACGGAAACAACCGGAAACAGATTACTAATATTGAAAACGGCATAGATGGATATAAGTTCTCGCCCGGTAATAATAAGCTTGTCTATTCAGCAGAAGTGTTTCCGGATAAAAAAATGAAAGAGCTTTATGAAGACCTGCCAAAAGCAAGCGGCAGGATATATAACGATCATATGTACCGTCATTGGGATACATGGATCGAGTCATACTCACACCTTTTTTTAGCGGAGGTTAGCAAAGATCAGCTTACCGGGGGAAAAGATATTTTAGGGAATGAACCGTTCGAGTGCCCCATGAAGCCATTCGGGGGCATGGAACAGGTCTGCTGGAGCCCTGATGGCAAAATAATTGCCTATACTTGCCGGAAAAAGAAAGGTGTTGAATACACGAAATCAACAAATTCCGATATATACCTTTACGAAGTCGGAACAGGTAATACTAGCAATCTTACCGAGGGTATGATGGGGTATGATATCAACCCTGTTTTCTCACCTGACGGGAAAAAAATTGCATGGCAAAGTATGGAAAGGGATGGGTATGAATCTGATAAGAACCGGTTGTTTATCTATGATTCCGAAACCAAAACCAGGACCGACTATTCAAAAGATTTTGACCAGAATTCCGAGAACCTTGTCTGGAGCGAAGATGGCAAGCTGATTTATTTTATCAGCGACTGGCACGCAACGGATGAGATTTATAAGTTGGATCCAGGTAACAATAAGATAAGTAGGATAACCGATGGTATACATAATTATACCAGTGTTATTCCTGCCGGAGAGAGGCTTATAGCTACCCGTGTCTCAATGTCGAAACCTGCAGAGATTTATTCAGTCGATCCTTTGTCGGGAAAGGACTCACGGCTGTCGGATGTCAACACCGCTTTATTAGACCAGCTGACAATGGGAAAGGTGGAGAAGCGATGGATAAAGACATCCGATAATAAAGAGATGCTTACATGGATTATTTATCCTCCTGATTTTGATCCGGCTAAAAAGTATCCGGCTTTGTTATATTGCGAGGGCGGACCTCAGAGTACCGTCAGCCAGTTCTGGTCTTACCGCTGGAACTTTCAGATGATGGCGGCAAACGGCTATATAATTGTTGCTCCTAACCGGAGAGGACTTCCTGGTTTTGGCAAGAATTGGAATGAGCAGATAAGCGGGGATTACGGCGGACAGAATATGAAAGATTACCTTTCGGCGATCGATGCCATGATAAAAGAACCTTTTGTCAACAAAGACAAGCTTGGATGCGTTGGGGCAAGCTATGGGGGATTTTCTGTTTTCTGGCTTGCAGGAAACCATAATAAACGCTTCAAGGCATTTATTGCTCATGATGGTATGTTCAATCTTGAATCCCAATACCTCGAGACCGATGAGATGTGGTTTGTAAACTGGGATCTCGGGGGGCCATTCTGGGATAAAAATAATAAAATTGCACAGCGTTCATATGCCACTTCTCCGCACAGGTATGTTCAAAACTGGGATACCCCGATCCTTGTCATTCACAGTGAACAGGATTACAGGATTGCAGTAACTCAGGGGATGCAGGCATTTAATGCGGCGATCTTACGCGGAATTCCAGCTGAATTTCTTTATTTTCCTGATGAAAATCACTGGGTTCTGAAGCCACAGAACGGGATTCTCTGGCAACGGACATTCTTTAACTGGTTGGATAAATGGTTGAAATAACCTTAACGGACATCATACCTGTCGAGTATCTCCTCCCAGGCGTCGCCATCAATGGTTTTTATCAAAACCGGATTTATTTTATCAGCAAGCTCAGGCTGATTTTTGCTGACAAGAAAACAGAAGTACTGTAAATTCAAGTCACTCGGGAAGACTGCAAGAACATCCTTCTTGAAATATTTGCCGACCATATATTTTATTATTGTCCTGTCCCCTACGAAAGCATCTATTAATCCAACCTCGACTGAACTGAGTCCCTCGTACATATCTTTAAATACAATATGGCGTATTTTGTTCCGTTCAAGGGTTTCCTCATATCCTGATTTATCTAATACCCCGACCTTACATTTTGATAAATCATTTGTATTCTTGATTTCCGATTGCAATGTCGTTACCGTAAGCTGTGATGAGACAACCCCGGCGGCCACAAAAAAAAGAGCAATAGCAAAAAACATCCAAAGTATGGCAAGTATCCTGCCAAGGACGGTACGCGGAATTTTATCACCATATCCGACAGTTGTCATGGTAACAAAGGCCCACCATATCCCATCCAATATTCCTTTGATGCCACGACGAAATTGCCCTGAATTATGTTTCCTCTCAGCCAGCCAAAGAATAATTGAAAAAACAGCAGCTATACCCAGGATGTAAATTAACCACCGGAAAATATTCCATGACATGAGGTTTTGCATGACACGAATAAATGGAGAAGTTTTATCCGGCCTTGTTGCTATTCCCATGTTGGAAATATAAAACGGTAAAGTCAACCTGTATTTCTTCAATCTTTCATTTGTAACAGTGAATGGGCATATCGACAGGTCAAGCTTTCCATTATTCAGGTCTGCCAGAATGCTGTCAGTTGTCTGATAATTCTGGATCTTATAGTCAAGTTCAAGGGAATCGCTCATTATCCTCCATAAATCCACACTAACTCCCGAGAGTCTGTCGTTCTCAAAGAAAATATACGGCGGACATAAAGTGATTCCGATCCGGAGTGGCCTGTTATGTTCACCTTTAAGAGAAAGTGCCTGAAATACTGGTAATAAAATCAATATTAATGCGACTACAAGTCGTTTCATATTTTAGAGAAAATATTATTTCCCGCAACCCTGGATGATGATAAGGATGGTATAGATTAATATCTTGAAGTCCATTGCAAGCGACATATTCTCGATATAAAGAATGTCGAATTTCAGACGTTCGATCATCTGCTCAAGATTTTCGGCATAACCATATTTTACCTGTCCCCATGAGGTAATCCCGGGTTTTACTTTATGAAGAAGACGGTAATGAGGAGCCTGCTGTACAATCAGATCGATATAAAACGGGCGTTCAGGCCGGGGTCCTACAATACTCATATCTCCTTTTAAAACGGTATAAAACTGAGGAACTTCATCGATCCGGAATTGTCGCAAGAACCGTCCGAATTTCGTAATACGCGGATCATTCTTTGAAGAAAGCTGGGGACCGTTGAGTTCGGCATCTTCAAACATGGTTCTGAACTTATGCATTATGGACGGCTTGCTTCTCAATCCCAGCCTCTCCTGTGAATAAAATACCGGACCCGGAGATGTTAGTTTTATCAGAAAAGCGGTAATAATCATAACAGGAGAAAGTACAATAAGGCATATTATGGAAATTATAATATCAAATATCCGTTTCAGGGACATTTGCCAATCGGGCATCAGGTCGGGGTAGATCTGGATAAGAGGTGCGTGGAAGATCGAGGTTGTCTTGACAGAACCCATGAGGATATCTTGCATAGCAGGAATAATTTTTATTACGACGTCTGTATCTTCAAGTTGTGTAATAATGTTCTCTATGGTGTGGTTTTCCGAATGTTCAATGGCAATGATTACTTCTTCAATCTTTTGTTCCTTCACCACCCGGTTCAGATCGTGTAATCCTCCAAGATGTACGAGGTGATCGGCAAGTTTATAACTGTTGTATCCTTCGACACTGACAAAACCGATGAATTTATTCCCCGATGATTTTTCCTGGTTCTCGATTTCCTTGTAGATGGAAACTGCATTCCCGTTGCTTCCGATCATCAGTGTATTGAAGCCGATGATTTTGTGATGGATCTTATATGCGGCAAGGGATGTAAGTGTAAAACGGAAACCTGCAGTAAAAAACAAATGGAGAAGAAGCAGGGTAAAGAAAAATTCTGCATAGGTTCGCTGTGTGATGATGACATCATCAAGGATTAGAGAAAAAAATATTATTGTAACCCCGATAAAAGTTGTGATCAGAGTTTGTGCAAATTCCTTGAGCCTGGCTTTCCGGTATATTTTCCTGTAAGTTCCGATAAGCAGGTAAAAAAACAACCATGCAAGTGGGATCAGGAAAATCCCGATATAAAGTTTTTCATCCTGAAGCACGTCCTGAAAATGCGAAAAGATTTGAGGATCGACAGCGAACTTACGGTAAATGAAGAACAATGACCATGCAATGAACGCAGCAAAGTAGTCCGCTATAACGTATTTTATGACCTGTAATCGCTTGTTCACTTCAAAGTCAATATTTTAAAATTATCGAAAAGGAGCAGATTCTGCTCGACTCCTGCTTCCTTAAAGGTACCGAGATAAACCCTGTAGGTGTACCCAGAATAGGAATTTAACGACGTTGTAAGATCGACATAAATTTTCTTCCAGGAATTATTTGTCGGATTCAAATTGATTATAGGCACCTGATACAGGCTGGTTATTCCATATACGATAATTCCAAGTGTAAGGATAGTGTTTATATTGAAATTCATCTCGAGGTACACCGGTGCTGACGGTATAGGGTATTCGTCATGTGTCTGTGCTTCAAAGAAGTCATGGGCTGAATCAAGTACAACCATTCCCGAATGCAATCCTTCGTCCTTGAAAGTCAGAGGAGAACCGGCAGGCGTCCTCTGAATAAAAGCTGAACTGCGTTTTGTAGTATCGAGTGTAAAGGCCACACCTTCAAAACTTTCGAGCCATACAAAACTGGCTGCGGTCTGATAGACCGTTTTTAAAACCTTAAGTTTAGTGGTACTGTCGGGAGTCAGCTTCGTCCTGGTTATTACAGGCTGGTAATATTGATACGGAACCCTTGTGGCAGCAATTCCGTTCTTTTTGATACCGGGGAAAACAGATACCGTATGTATCCCACTGGAGAGAACCGGCACCCATAAAGGCATCTGGAAAGCCCCGATAAGAACATCATCCACATATATCCATGCATCAGTGATGTTCTGAGAATTGGTTCCCTGCGACGTAAAGTTGGTAGTGATATAGATTGAATCAATGCTAAGGTAGGCAGGAATTTCCTGATCACCGGAAAATTTCTCACAGGAAGTCTGCGTCAGGGAGAGAATGAGTAAAAAAGACAAGAATGGTAGAGCTTTCCGGTATATCATAGAGTGAGATTTATTCAATCCCGTAGTTTTAACGATCATTGCAGGCGGATATTGCTTAGTTTATAAATAAAAGTAATCAACAAATAATGAACAGGAATCATGAAATATCAGCAGAGGCAGCATTGATCTTTTCGATAATCTTATGAGCAACTTCCAGAGCAATGTATCCGTCGTTGATAGTAACGGAGGGAAGAGTATTGTTAATGATAGCTGAATAAAAGCTTTCCAGTTCTGTTTTGATTGCGTTTACTGGCTTGACATCGGGCTTATCAAACAATATCTGCTTTGTGCCTTTTCCGGGTCCCATGTCCAGAATAAATCCTTCAGGGGATTTGCTTACAGGATCGACATCCTTGATCCGGACGAATTCTACTTCTTTCTTCAGGAAATCGACAGAGATATATGCATCCCTTTGGAAGAACCTTGATTTTCTCATATTCTTAAGGGATATACGGCTTGCAGTAAGATTGGCGACACAACCATTGTCAAATTCAAGGCGGGCGTTGGCAATATCGGGTGTATCGCTGACCACCGCCACGCCACTTGCACTTATCTTTTTGATATTAGCCCTGACTACACTTAAGATGATATCGATATCATGGATCATCAGGTCAAGGATTACCGGTACATCCGTTCCCCTTGGATTGAATTGTGACAGCCGGTGACTTTCAATAAACATCGGCCGGTCAATAAATGATTCAACTGCAAGAAAGGCCGGATTGAACCGCTCAACATGACCGACCTGTACCTTTACGTTTGCTTCATTTGCAATCTTGATCAACTCACCCGCCTCATCGATACTCGTCACAATCGGTTTTTCGATGAATACATGTCTGCATTTCTTAAGTGACTTTGAGGCACATTCAAAATGAGAAATAGTCGGGGTAACTATATCTACAACATCAACTGCATCAATCAACGAATCAGGAGATACGAATTTAGTTACATTGAATTCCTTCTCAACCTTAGCAGAAATCGAGGGGTCGGGATCGTAAAATCCTGTGAAATCAAATTCCGGTATTTCTTTGATACATTTGATATGGATCTTTCCTAAATGTCCCGCACCTAATACCCCTATTTTCAGCATAATTATTTTTTTTTGTAAAGGTAGTTTTTTTAAAGCAACTGATTTTAGTATTTTCGTCAAAAAATTGGACGTTTCACGGATGATGGCTTCCCGACTTGATGATACATACAGACACCAGGGGTTAAGAAAACAACTGATTCAGAGTATTCACCTTAAAGGAATTACTGACCAGAAGGTTCTGGATGCCATGGAGAGAGTTCCCAGACATTTTTTCTTCGATTCTTCATTCCTGGAGTATGCTTATGAAGATAAACCTTTCCCGATCGGAGCTGGTCAGACAATTTCACAGCCATACACCGTTGCATTCCAAACCGAACTTCTTCAGTTAAAAAAAAATGACAAGGTAATGGAGAACGGTACCGGTTCAGGATATCAGGCCTGTATCCTGGCAGAAATGGGAGCCAAGGTCTTTACCATTGAACGTCAGAGATCGTTATATACCAGGACCAGTAAATTCTTACCTTTGGTCGGATACCCGAGAATCAAGACATTTTACGGTGATGGTTATAAAGGGCTTCCGCCCTTTGCTCCCTTTGATAAAGTGCTTGTAACGGCAGCCGCTCCTCACATTCCCGAGCCACTTATCGGACAGATGAAGATCGGTGGTATTCTTGTGATTCCAATCGGAATTGATGTGCAAACCATGACAACTATCATTAAAACATCAGAATCTTCATATGAAAAAGAAGAACACGGCTTATTCCGCTTTGTGCCGATGTTGGAAAACAAAGCGAAGGACAAATAACAGTTAACATGAAAAAAATTTTACTACTGATTGTACTCTTCGCAGTTGCGGGCTGTGCAACAAAAAAAATCAATTTCGACCAGCTTCAGGACAGGAACGGTATTTATTATCTGACAAATTCCGAAAAACCTTTCAGTGGTGAAGTTGTGGCATATGCAAACGGACGGGTTGAATTTGAGGGCGATCTAAAAGATGGGCTTCGGGAAGGGATATGGGTATATTACTACCCTTCAGGCCAAAAGAAAGCGGAAGGTGCGTATACCTATGGGTTAAAGGAAGGCACCTGGACATATTGGAAAGATAACGGCCAGCAGGATGTGATTGAAATCTATAAGATGGGTAAAAGGCTTGGCAACGACGGTAATCCTGAACCTGAAACCGCAAAAGCGGATTCACTGCCCGTAAAAACGTCTGAAGAACCGGTGGTGAAGGTTACCGAGCACAAAAAGGAGGAGCCTAAAAAACCCAAGCCTGTTGAATGGGGAAGGTTAAGCGGTGGTCCGGTAAAATATCTTGACGGGATTCCATATACAGGACCAGTTATCAAACATTATGCAAACGGAAAACTGGAGCTGGAGGGGGAATTCTATCAGGGACGCAGATCAGGAAAATGGATTTTTTATGACCTGTTTGGTAATCCAAGGATCAGGTATTACTGATCAGCCTTTGCCTTATTCTTTTCCAGGCAGAGTACCCGATTCCGATTGTCATAAGGATGGTTCCGATCCATAACACATTGATATATGGATTCATGATCACTTTGATGACAATATATTCCGGATCATTTCCCACATGAGCTATGTATGTATAATAATCGCGGTTAATGAAATGCCGGGTTGAAGGATTATAGACCGCCCCCATCCGGGGATGAATATTGACCGAAGGGAATAGACTGAATTCTTTTAAAAACTTTCCATCCTTATAGCTTAAAAAATCGACCCGGTAATCGGTCTCGTTGCCCCTTGGCTTATTATTCACATAAGTCACATAAAAGCCACCCATATATAAGGTGTCGTTCTTTACCAGCATAAGGTTTTCCGCGTTGCTTTTCTCATCTCCAAGATCATATTTGGAAGTATTGGAAGAGATCGTCTTTGAATTCGAGAAAGTAATTATTGTCCCTAATAAAAAAACGGCGAATCCGGTATGGGTAATGATAGCCCCAATATTCCGCGGCCTGGAAGTCTGGAACACCAGATTATAAATTGATGATATTATTGAGAACAGGATAAAGAACAGAAACAGGATGTAATTCATTTTTGTAATTATCCCGCCGGCGATGAAAGGGATACAGAGAATAAATGATATACCTGCCGGTATCAAAACCTTCCTGAAGAAAATCTCTGGCTGGTTGGTCGAATAATTCAAGAATTGGCAGAAAGCAATGAATCCGGCAATCAGTAAAGCAAAAGGTGTTTGCCACCTGTTATAAAACCCGACTGAATCAGCGGGAGGAGCAATATCAGTCCCAAAAACACTGTTGAAGACCGGTATCGATGTTACGAAGATAATCTGAAATGCACCGAGGGCAACTATTATCGAACCAAGAAACATCCAGAATTCACGGGAAAGAAGCTCTTCTTTTTTCTTGATATGAAACTGTTTCGCATGCAGAATAATCATCACCACCAATAGTACCAGGAAAACTATAAGGAATATCAGAAGCTGCGCCGTCATTCCGTTATCGCCGAATGAGTGTGCCGATGTATCGGCCAATACACCGCTTCGTGTGAGAAAACTTGCATAAAGGACAAGTATGTAAGACAGTCCCAGGAACAGATAAGATGAAAAGAGGGCAAAATGCTGTTTCCGGGCAATGACCATGAGGTGTAAGCCGGCGACCAGTGTCATCCAGGGCACAAGAGATGAATTCTCAACAGGATCCCATGCCCAGAATCCTCCGAAAGTCAGCGAGACATATGCCCATGCCCCACCTAACAATATTCCTGCCCCAAGAAGTGTAATGGAAAGTAAAGTCCACGGAATAGCCTTCCCGATCCATCTGGTATAATCTTTTTTAAGGAATGAGGCAATTGCATATGCAAATGGAGCCAGGGCAAGTGCATAACCAAGAAACAGGATCGGAGGGTGTATTGTCATCCAGATGTTTTCCAGCAGGGGATTTAAACCATTTCCATCGCCAAGAAGTGAGAGATAATTGGGTTGTGTGAAGATTGTTCCCGAAATGTTGTTAACCGTTTCCCGCAACAGTATAAAAGGGCTGGATCCGATCCTGACACCTAAAATCTGAATTCCCAATAACATTGAGGTAACGAATACCTGTGATAATGAGATAACAGCCATTACAGGTTTTTCCCAATCCCGTGCAACACAAAGCAGTATGATGCCAATAACAGCCTGCCAAATAGCCCAGACCAGAAAACTCCCCTCCTGACCTGCCCAGAAACAGGAGATAATGTACTTAACGGGTAGCAGGCGGGATGAATATTGCCATACATAGGAATACTCAAAATAATGTTTGAAAATCAGGTAATAGAGTACGACAGCCACCCCTGCAAGCGAAAGTGCATGCAGAATATAAAATCCCTTTGCCCCAAGTAAGTATGATCTGTTATTGAATCTTTTCGTAAAAAAGGAGAGGATATAAAAAACCGTTGCTATAAGAGCTGCAAAAAAACTGGTCCATATAAAAAATTTTCCGAGATTTCCCGGAAAAAGATGTTCCTGAAGATACTGAATATCCATAAGGTTAATTATAAAATTAAAGACACAAAATTACGCTTTTAAAGTTGAGTTTTCACATTTTGGTATTACTTTATTTGAATCCTGGAAGCAGTCGTTCATGACCAATATCTGTTGATAACTCATTGCATTTTGTTATTAATAAAACCGGCTGTACAATAAATTAGCGATGATTTCAATTATATTCGCTTAAATTTTGTACTGTGGGCAAAGTAGGCTTAATCGGGGGTACCGGTCTTGAATCATTGAATATCTTACAGAACTCTCAAGAAATTGAAATCCAGACACCATATGGATCTCCCAGTTCTCCCTTCATAAATGGCACAATAAATAATTGTGAGGTTTTTATCCTCTCACGGCATGGCCGTAATCATACAATAACTCCGACACATGTCAACAACCGTGCAAACATATTCGCATTAAAACAAGTAGGTTGTGAACATATTCTTGCCACAACAGCCTGCGGAAGTCTCCGTGAGGAAATACAGCGGGGAGCGCTTGTAATACCAGATCAGATTATTGATTTCACTAAATTCAGGAACTGTACTTTTTTTGACAAATTTGAACCTGGGAAAGCCTCACATACTGCGATGGCGGAACCATTTTCCGAAGTATTGAGAAAGGAATTTATTTCGTCATGTGAAGAACTTGGCCTCTCTTATCATCCTGCAGGGACTGTAGTTACAATTGAAGGCCCGCGTTTTTCGACAAGGGCGGAATCTAAGATGTTCCGGGCCTTGGGGGCAGACATTATCAATATGAGCACGGCCCCGGAAGTGATCCTTGCGAATGAGATTGGTATTCCTTATGCTGCAGTGGCGCTTTCTACTGATTATGATTCATGGAAACATGATGAATTCCCTGTTACCTGGGATGAATTACTTAAAGTTTTTAATGCAAATGTGAAGAATGTCACTGATCTTCTTCTGAATGTTCTATTGAAGATGAAATAATAAATTAAATTCCGGATGAAGCGAATTTATATTGCCGCAATCAGCTTATTGCTTATACAGTTTGTAACCGGACAGGTACCCAACCAGCCTGCACCACAATCTGTAGAACGGTCAATGAGCAACCTTCCGCTTATCAGTGACGCAAGATCAATCCTTGAGTCAGCGACGGGGTGGATGCTTCAGGATGACGGGGAATGGATTTTTGCTGAAAATAAAATCCCTTTTAAACAAGCCGAATACAATCAGTCATCGAAAGCGATGTATAAGTTAGGTAAGGAAAACTTTGTATTGCTGCAGATAAGGGATGTTGTGCTGAACAATGAGATTTATGCGATCCTGGTTATCCTTTTCCGAACCGGGTGGTATGAATTCCCGATATTGTTAGAGGGATGGCGTAAACAGGAAGGATTATCCTATTTTGTTTTTAAAAAATCAAAACTCCTGGAGGTAATCCCAGATAAAATTGAATTTAACAAACCACACATCATAAATCTTGATGTGGTTTGTGAAGGTACTCTGGTGGATTTTGACTTAAAGACAATTAACTCTACAGTAGCATATCAGATACAGAAGACTTTTACCGATAAAACGATAGCATCTCATAACCTTTTAATAGCTGTAATGCCGATACAGTCAGGCGGTCAAACTTTTGCCAGATTCAGGCTGATACAGGTTATAAATAAAAAGAAATTCTATCTCCCGTATTTAGATGTAAAAGACCGGGATAAACTTTTCCGCAGTTCCTATTATGAAACTGATTTTGAAACATTCAGGAATTTCATCCGTTATGACGCCGGATCAGTTGTTGTTCCGCAGTTCGCAGGCTCAGCCAGGACCCCGGAGGAATTTTATAACCGGGGTATCTCCAATTATTCCCTCGGAAATTATATGCAATCGGTTGCCGACCTCACGGAAGCTTCAAAGTCGCCTCCTTATACAAATTTTTTCCTGACCTATGCTTACCGTGCCAATGCCCTCCAGAAGGCAGGCGATAACTTTGAAGCGCTTCACGATTTTGACAGGGCAGTATCATTGAAACCTGCAGAACAAAGCTATTATTCTGCCTGGCTTACAACTATTTATAACAGGGGGGTCGCCAAGTACAATCTGAAAGATTTTGAAGGTGCCTGCCATGATTGGCAAACAGCAGTTCAACTGGGTTTCAGGGATATCGGATCGGATCAGACAATAAAGGAAAACTGTAAAAATTATAAATTCAGTTCCTCTTCTCTTTCCATCAGCACTATTCCGTCAACTGCTCCTGGAATAAGCTCACCGGAGATTCAGACTGACTATTATAAAGTTTACTGGGAAGGTATCTGGAAATATGAGAACGGAAATTACAGTGAAGCGATGAGAAATTTTAACCGTGCTCTTGAACTGAAGCCACAGACAAATATTACCACAATCTACAATTATCGCGGCAACTGCAGGTTGAAACTTTCGGATTATACCGGTGCAATCGGCGATTACACCATTGCGATAAATTATGCTCCTTCCGGGCAAACAGATAATAACACACTTAAGACAATTTATTATAACAGGGGACTGGCAAATTATTTCCTTGGGAACAGTTCGATTGCCTGCAGCGATTTTAACAAATCGATTTCACTTGGCCTGACAGATACACCGTCGGTTCAATTCATCAAACAGGTCTGTAAATAATAATATTTTTCTTTACTGATCAGTTACAACATGGTCGCGCTGGCCGTTTTTGTAGGCTACTATAAAAGCATCGTGAATACCCTTTTTCACCATTTCATCGCGAAGTTCTTTCGCATATTCCAGATTTTTATAGTTCCCGATGATATAACGGTTTAGTTTACCCTCTCTTTCCCTCTTGACAGGTTGGGAAATATGGTATCTTTTCCTGATGGTTTCAGGCTTGTATGCGGTTTTTGCAAAAGCAAATATCTGTACAACATAGATATAATCTTCTTGTACCGGAGGTGCAACACTAATGCCGGGCTGAGGTACTTCAAGCGGCGACATCTTCGGGGCCGGGGGGGTTGACTGAACCTGAGAAACCTGATAGGGATATTCTCTCACATGCAACGATTTTTTACTAAGCTTTCCAAGGTTGATGGTCACGCCGAACGCCAGATAATCATAGAAGTCGAATTTGAAGCCTGCCGACTTCTGATCAACAAGATCGGACATGGTCATGCGGAATGTCCATTCAATCCCTACATTGATCCGGTCACCGATCCTGTAAAAAGCTCCTAATCCAAATGGAAAGACCGGGGCAGTCCTCCATAAACGCAGACTGTCGCTGGTTGTCACCTCCATGGTTGTGAGATCTGTAAGTTTGGTATTCCAGTTGGTAAATCCCACTCCAAGCATACCATATACGAAGAATTTCCGTACAGGTTTGTACGGAGAAAACAGATTTGAAAAATTGATGGTGGTATTTACATTAAATTCAATCAGGCTTCCTGAAAATGATTGGTTTGCAGGCACACCACCGGAGCTGCTGACTTTAAGTCCCCTTACACCGGCGAAGAGTAATTGTGCGCGGAGACCGAAAACGTTTGTGAACTGCCTTCCGCCGAAGATACTTCCGGCAAAACTCACATTATGATCAATTCCAAATCCTTTGGGACTGATATCTCCATAAAAGAAATCCGGTCCCAGGCTGATTCCAACCTGCCATGCAGGAGCAAAGGATGTTTCATTTTTTCCACGGACAGATTGTGCGAATATATCATAAGAAAAGATCAGGAGTATGAATAAAATAAAAACTATGATATACTTTTTCTGCCTGTACATCAAAAATTCATTTGAATGATCGTTAAAAAAGAGACCCTTTTTACCTCTATCCAAATTTAAAAGTCAATAGGTAAATTACAGAGACAGTGAGGATATAAATATCAACAGCTTATCAACAAAAATCCCCTTTATTTGGAAAAAATGAAGGGGATTGCCAGACGTTAAATAAATGAGGGTTCAGCTAACGCATATATTTAAAGCTTTTTCCCGGATATTTTGCGTTATTCCCGAGCTGTTCTTCAATACGTAACAATTGATTGTATTTTGCGATCCGGTCAGTCCGGCTGGCGGAACCGGTTTTGATCAATCCCGTATTAAGTGCGACTGACAGATCAGCAATAGTCACATCCTCCGTTTCTCCCGAACGATGGCTTATGACCGCAGTATAGCTGTTTCTGTATGCCATATTTACCGCATCAATGGTCTCTGAAAGAGTACCAATCTGGTTTACTTTAATAAGTATGGAGTTGGCTATTCCTTTCTTGATGCCTTTTGCCAGCCGTTCGACATTGGTTACAAACACATCATCTCCCACGAGTTGTATCTTGTTCCCAAGTTCTTTGGTCATCAGCTTCCAACCGTCCCAGTCGTCTTCTGCCATTCCGTCCTCAATAGAGATAATAGGATAACGTTTGACCCAATCCTTCCAGAAATCAACCATTTCTTCAGCGGTCAGCTTATCTCCTGAAGATTTTTTAAAGTGATATACGTTTTCCTCCGGTATAAAATATTCGGAGGCAGCAGGATCAAGAGCGATATAGATATCTTTACCGGGTTTATATCCGGCAGTTTCAATTGCTTTTATTATAACTTTTAAAGCCTCTTCGTTAGATTTCAGGTTTGGCGCAAATCCTCCCTCATCTCCAACGTTTGTAGAATATTTTCCTTTTTTAAGAACCGCTTTCAGATTATGAAAAACCTCTGACCCCATCCTGATAGCTTCGCTGAAAGAAGAGGCTCCGATGGGCATTATCATGAATTCCTGAAAGTCGATGGAATTATCTGCATGGGAACCTCCATTCAGGATGTTCATCATAGGAATTGGCAACGTTTGTGCGGAGACGCCACCGATATAACGGTATAGTTCCTGTCCGGTCGTCTGCGCAGCGGCATGGGCCGCAGCCAGGGAAACACTCAAGATAGCGTTGGCCCCTAATTTCGATTTGTTTGGTGTACCATCCAGTTCGATGAGCTTATTGTCAATTTCGAGCTGATCGGTTACATACATGCCGGTCATCTCTTCGGCTATGACGTTATTTACATTATGAACCGCTTTCAGGACGCTCTTCCCCTGATAAAATTGCTTATCACCGTCGCGGAGCTCCACTGCTTCATGGATACCTGTCGACGCCCCTGAGGGAACTGCAGCCCGTCCAATGACACCATTATCTGTAATGACATCCACTTCAATGGTAGGATTTCCCCTGGAGTCCAGAATCTGTCTGGCTCGTATTGCCAATATGGTACTCATCTTTATTCTGCTTTTTCTTCTTCTGTTTCCTGAGTCACTTCAGGTGCGGCTTCTTTTTTTGAAGCGGTTTTCTTTGGCTTGGATTCTTCAGCTTTCACTTCACCTTCATCAGCGACCTTTTTCTTTGAAGGTGCTCTCTTTCTCCTTGTGGTTTTAACTTTGGCCCCGTCCTTTGTTGCGAGCATTGCTTCATTGTAATCCACCAACTCGATGAAACACATTTCTGCATTATCGCCTTCCCTGTTTCCGGTTTTCAGAATACGGGTGTAACCACCCGGCCTGTCGGCTATCTTTTTCGATATTTCGCGGAAAAGCTCGGAAACGGCGTCTTTATTCTGCAGATGACTGAAAACATGTCGTCTGGAGTGTGTGGAATCCTCCTTTGATTTTGTGATCAGAGGTTCAACAAAAGTCCTGAGAGCTTTAGCCTTGGCAACGGTAGTGTTGATCCTCTTGTGGATGATCAGCGAGGATGCCATGTTTGAAAGCATTGCTTTTCTGTGTGCACTCTTTCTTCCCAGGTGGTTTATTCTCTTCTGGTGTCTCATCGCGGTTAATCCTTATCTAATTTATATTTGGTAGTATTCATCCCAAATTCAAGTCCTTTGGTCTTGACCAGCTCTTCCAGCTCGGTCAATGATTTCTTTCCAAAATTCCTGAATTTGAGCAGATCATTTTTATTAAAGGCAACAAGGTCACCCAGCGTTTCCACATCGGCGGCCTTGAGGCAGTTCAGCGCTCTTACAGAAAGATCGAGATCGACCAGCTTGGTTTTAAGAAGCTGGCGGATATGTAATGAAGTTTCATCAAATTCTTCAGTTACGGTTTTTTCTGCTGCATCCAGGGTAATTTTCTCATCCGAAAAGAGCAGAAAATGATGAATCAGTATCTTGGCGGCTTCTTTCAATGCATTTTTCGGCTGAATAGATCCGTCGGTTACGATCTCCATTATAAGCTTTTCATAGTCGGTTTTCTGTTCAACACGAAAATTCTCAATGTTATAGGTGACATTTTTAATCGGTGTATGAACTGAGTCGATGGCAATTCTACCAATCGAAGAGGTAAGTGCCTTATTTTCTTCTGCAGGAATGTATCCCCGTCCTTTATCGACACATAGTTCTATTGTCAGTTTGACCGAGGGTTCCATATGACAAATGACTACTTCCGGGTTCAATACCTGGAATACGGAAAGGAATTTATTTATATCGCCTGCCTTGAATTCCTTTTGCTGGGCTATAATTACGGTAACTTTTTCCGAACTTTCAGCATCGATCAACCGTTTGAACCTGATCTCCTTCAGGTTTAATATGATCTCGGTCACATCTTCTATGACCCCTTTAATAGTAGAAAATTCCTGATCAACCCCATCAATCTTGATGGAAGTGATAGCAAATCCTTCAAGAGACGAAAGCAATATCCGTCTGAGAGCATTTCCGATTGTGACACCAAATCCGGGTTCTAGCGGCCGGAATTCAAATACGCCGCAGCAATCATCGGCTTCAACCATGATTACTTTGTCAGGTTTCTGGAATGGTAATATTGCCATGTTTTTGTTTTTAAGTTATATATTGTGACTTGTGTAAAGACCCAAACTGCAGGGTTACACGAAATAATATTATTTTGAATACAATTCCACAATCAGTTGTTCCTTTATGTTCTCAGGGATCTGGTTACGTTCAGGATAGTTCATGAATTTTCCTGTCAACATGTCACGGTCCCATTCAAGCCATGGAAACTGGCTTCCGCGTGAGCTGAGCGAGTTGACTATTATTTCCAGGGATTTTGAACGTTCCCTCACTGCCACGATATCACCCGGATGAAGTTCAAATGAAGGTATATTAACTACTTTACCATTTACAGTTATATGGCGATGACCTATAAGCTGGCGGGCTCCATCGCGTGTCGGGGATATTCCGAGGCGAAAAATAACATTGTCGAGACGCGCTTCAATGAGCTGTAACAATACCTCACCCGTTATGCCACCTTTACGTGCGGCTTTGAGGAAGGTATTTTTAAATTGGCGTTCCAGTATCCCGTATGTATATTTGGCTTTCTGTTTTTCCATCAGCTGAATACCATATTCCGATGATTTGGCTCTCCTTTTGTTTTGCCCATGCATTCCTGGAGGATAATTTTTTTTCTCATAATGTTTATCCGGACCAAAAATTGGATCCTTGAATTTCCTTGCAATTTTTGACTTTGGTCCTATATATCTTGCCATATTTTATTGATGAATTTGTTTTTTCTATGATTAAACCAATGATCTTTATTACACTCTGCGACGTTTTGGCGGACGGCACCCATTATGCGGCAGAGGTGTAATATCCATGATCTCCATAACTTCTATGCCACTTGAATGAAGTGTACGTATCGCAGATTCACGCCCGGCACCGGGTCCTTTAACAAATACTTTTACCTTACGCAAGCCAAGGTCATATGCCACTTTGGAGGCATCCTGTGCCGCCATCTGAGCTGCATACGGTGTATTTTTCTTTGAGCCTTTGAAACCCATTTTACCTGCCGATGACCAGCTGATCACATGACCGCTGTTATTTGCAAGAGTAACGATGATATTGTTAAAAGATGCATTGACATATGCTTTCCCAATTGCATCCACTTTCACTACCCGTTTCTTTGAACTTTTTTCAGTCTTTGCCATAAACTATATTACTGATTTCGTTATTCATTAACCCTTTGTTGCTTTCTTTTTATTTGCAACAGTTTTTTTTCTGCCCTTACGGGTCCGTGCATTATTTTTTGTACTTTGTCCGCGAACGGGTAAGCCGATACGGTGGCGGATACCCCGGTAACATCCGATATCCATCAACCGCTTTATATTCATCTGGACTTCGGACCGGAGTGCACCTTCGATCTTGAAATTGTCGTTGATAACTGTACGGATCCTGTTTTGCTCATCATCCGTCCAATCCTGAACTTTCTTAGATCGGTCAACTCCTGCCAATACGAGGATCTTCTGAGCTGTACTTCTTCCAATTCCGTATATATAAGTCAGCCCGATTTCACCCTGCTTATTTTTCGGTAAGTCGATACCTGCAATTCTGGCCATAATGATTGAATTTAATAATAAATATTTTAACCTTGCCTTTGTTTGAACTTAGGATTCTTTTTATTGATAACATATAGTTTACCCTTCCTGCGGACGATCTTACAGTCGGCAGATCTTTTCTTTATCGATGCTCTTACTTTCATGTTCGTTTAATTTGAACTATTGATATCTGAATGTTATTCTTCCTTTTGTCAGATCATAAGGCGACATTTCGATCCTTACTTTATCACCTGGCAAGATTTTAATATAATGCATCCGCATTTTACCTGAGATATGGGCAGTTATTACGTGCCCGTTTTCAAGCTCGACACGGAACATCGCATTTCCAAGGGATTCGATGACGGTGCCATCTTGCTGTATTGATGCCTGTTTTGCCATAAAAGTATATTTTTTCTTTTTGACGTTTAATTACATCGCAGCATTTAGTACCTCCTCAATGTATTGAAATGTCGATAATACATCCGTTTTTTCCTTCCTCACTGCCACGGTCAGTTCAAAATGAGCTGACGGCATCTTGTCCGCTGTTCTGATCGTCCATCCATCCTTAGCTTGAATCACATTCTTTGTGCCCATATTTATCATCGGTTCAATACAGATCGTTAAGCCATCCGGCATTTTAGCACCGGATCCCCTTCTCCCATAATTAGGTATATCAGGTTTCTCATGCAACTGCTTTCCTATACCGTGTCCAACAAGCTCGCGGACAACCGAATAACCGAATGATTCAACATAATCCTGAATCACTGAACCTATGTCACCGACCCTCAATCCTGCAACTGCCATATCCAGAGCCTTAAACAACGACTCCATAGTATGTGTCAGTAAATTCATTTTGTTAGGCTCAACATCTCCTACGGCAAAGGTATAGGCAGAATCCCCATAATACCCATTTTTCAGACAACCACAGTCGATCGAAACAATATCACCATTTTTAAGAACTCTTTCTCCCGGTATCCCGTGTACCACTTCTTCATTTACCGAGACACATAATGTGGCCGGGAATCCACGGTATCCTTTAAAACCAGGTACCGCTCCTTCAGACCTTATATAGGTCTCTGCAATTTCATCGAGTGTTATCGTTTTAACACCGGGTTTTATATATTTTGCGACTTCTGCGAGTGTCTTACTTACAATAATCGCATTTTCACGTAACAGCTCAATTTCTTCCGCCGATTTGATTTCCATTTTATGATCCAATCCGGACATCAACCGGAAACAGAGTAAGATGATCGTCCTTTTATCCTTCCCGATTTTGTCAGACCGTCATAATGACGCATCAGCAGATGACTTTCCACCTGTTGTAAAGTATCAAGAACAACTCCGACAAGGATCAGCAATGATGTGCCACCATAGAAAGCTGCAAACTGGTTGGTAATTCCAACCAGCCTCACAAGAGCTGGCATAACAGCAACGAATCCAAGAAAAATTGAGCCTGGCAGCGTTATCCTCGACATAACATTGTCGATAAATTCCGCTGTCTTCTTCCCGGGTTTAACACCGGGAATAAATCCTCCGTTCTTCTTCATATCCTCTGCCATCTGGTTTGGATTTACAGTAATCGCTGTATAGAAATATGTAAAGAACATGATCATTATGAATGATGTAAAATTGTACCAGAAACCATTCATATTCGTAAATACCTGTGCAAAACCCGTCAGCGTTTCATTACTTGCAAATCCTGCTATTGTCAACGGAAGGAACATGATGGCCTGTGCAAAAATTATCGGCATAACACCCGCGGCATTAACCTTTAAAGGAATATACTGACGAACTCCCCCATACTGCTTGTTCCCAACAATTCGTTTGGCATATTGCACCGGTATTTTCCTTGTACCTTGTACCAGTAAAATTGTCACGAGGATCACAAGGACAAGGAACGCCAGTTCCACAACAAAGAAGACCAGTCCTCCGCCTTTCTGTTCCATCCTTGAAACTAGCTCACCAAACAGCGCAAAAGGTAATCTCGCAATAATTCCGATCATGATGATAAGCGAGATCCCGTTTCCAATGCCTTTATCAGTGATCCTCTCGCCAAGCCACATCACAAACATTGAACCTGATGTAAGGATTACAATAGACATTATCCCAAAAAATGAGAATACCGAATGAGTGGTTACATTTGGATTGAAAGGATATATATGTTCCGGGGTTATCTGTGAAACAAGGTTTGCAATATATGCAGGGCTCTGGAAAATCAGAATGATTACGGTCAGATACCGGGTCATCTGGTTGATTTTCTTACGACCGCTTTCCCCTTCTTTCTGTAATTTCTGAAAATACGGAATTGCCATACCAAGTAACTGCATGACGATTGATGCAGAGATATATGGCATGATACCGAGAGCGAAAATGGATGCATTCGAAAATGCTCCGCCGGAAAACATGTTTAAAAGTCCCAGTAATCCGCTTTTAGTCTGATTCTGTAAAGCGTCAAGGCCGCCCGGATCGATGCCTGGTAACACGACATATGCTCCAAGCCTGTAGATAAGGATAATCCCGATAGTATACAATATCCTCTTCCTGAGATCGTCAATTTTCCATATGTTCCGTATTGTCTGAATAAGCTTTTTCATTCAATCAGGATTAAATTATGTTTGCTATTCCACCAAGGTCCTCAATTGCTTTTTTTGCTGCGACAGAAAATGCGTTGGCGCTTACTTCAAGTTTTATCTTCAATTCCCCCCGGCCAAGTATTTTGACCTTGTCTTTCCTGGAGACATATCCGCTCCGGACAAGTGTTGCGAGGTCGATGTTCCTGAGTTCATTTTTTTCTGCAAGCAGTTGCAAAACATCCAGATTAACACCCTTATATTCAACCCGGTTAAAATTTTTAAATCCAAATTTCGGCACCCGGCGTACCAGTGACATCTGTCCACCCTCATATCCTAACTTCTTGGAGTACCCCGACCGTGATTGTGCACCTTTATGCCCGCGGGTAGAGGTTCCGCCGTGACCTGATCCCTGACCTCTGCCAATCCGTTTGACTTTTTTTGTTGAACCTTTTGCCGGTTTAAGATTGCTTAAATCCATTTCAATATCTTTTATCTGTTGTTAGACTTCCTCAACATTTATGAGATGTTTCACTTTATCGACCATACCCAGAATCTGGGGTGTTGCAGTATGCTCCACCGAGTGACGGATACGTTTCAGACCCAATGCTTCCAGTGTACGTTTCTGCCTCATCGGTCGGCCGATCCCACTGCGAACCTGTGTTATTTTAATTTTTTTCATTGTTCAAGACAGCCTTTAAATAAGATTTTTTCAGCCATTAAATACATTATTTAACCCGATACCTCTCAGTTGGGCGATGGTGTATGGATCGCGAAGCTTGATCAGGGCATTTATCGTTGCTTTGACCACACTATGAGGATTTGAAGATCCTTTTGACTTTGCAAGAACATCTTTCACCCCGACGCTTTCAAGAACGGCACGCATTGCTCCCCCGGCTATTACCCCGGTGCCCGGAGCGGCAGGTTTCAGATAAACGAGTGCCCCGCTGTATTTTCCAAGTTGTTCGTGCGGGATTGTACCTTTAAGAATAGGCACCTTGATCAGATTCTTTTTGGCATCATCAATCCCTTTGGATATCGCTGCGGTTACTTCCTTTGCTTTACCAAGCCCGTAGCCGACCACACCATTCTCATTTCCCACGACCACAATGGCGGAAAAACTGAATGTGCGTCCACCTTTCGTGACTTTCGTCACGCGCTGGATACTTACAAGACGGTCATTGAATTCAATTTCGCTTGATTTTACTCTTTTTACGTTAGCGTTTGTCATAATTATCTAGAATTTAAGGCCACCTTCCCGTGCTGCATCAGCCAAAGATTTGACCCTGCCATGATATAAATAACCATTACGATCAAAAACCACATCGGATATCCCTGCCTGAATTGCTTTCTCCGCAATCAGCTTTCCAACCTGTTTTGCAATCTCAGATTTATTTCCTTTCAGGTCTTTCATCGCCTTTTCCATTGAGGAAGCAGCAATCAGGGTTCTGCCGGAAAGGTCATCGATTAGCTGAACATATATTCCTTTACAGCTTCTGAAAACGGTCATGCGAGGCCTGTCAGGAGTCCCTTGTACAATTTTCCGTACTCTGTGTTTGATCCTGAACCTGCGATACTCTTTTCTACTTTTAATTGCCATTTGCAGTCTTTTTTTTTATGTGACGCATTGCGTCTTTAATTTAGTATTACTGACCGGCAGCAGATTTACCGGCTTTTTTCTTTATTTCTTCACCCATAAAGCGAACGCCTTTACCTTTATAGGGTTCAGGCTTACGGAATGAACGGATTTTTGCAGCTACCTGACCCAGAAGCTGTTTATCAACGGATTTAAGGATAATGCTGTTGTTCCTGCCTTTTTCAGCGGTAGTCTGGATTTTGATCTCCTTAGGAAGTTCAAGGAGAAGATTATGTGAATAACCCAGCGACAACTCGAGTAACTGTCCGTTTGCTGTGGCCTTGTAACCTACACCAACAAGTTCCTGAACAATCGTGAATCCTTCTGTTACCCCCTTTACCATGTTCGAAATCAAGGCCCTGTAAAGTCCGTGTTTTGATCTGTCATCGCGCTCATCGGAATTCCGTACAATCAGTATTGAAGAATCCTCAACTTTAATAGTAATCTTAGGATCGATCTGTTGCTGAAGTTCACCTAATTTCCCTTTCACTGTGACCAGATTTGATTCGGAGACGGTAACCTTCACGCCAGCGGGTATCTCGACCGGTAGTTTTCCTATTCTTGACATGTTTCTGTTCTCCTTATTAACTGATAAAACATAATACCTCACCACCTACTTTTTGTGAACGCGCCTCCTTATCGGTCATCAGTCCGTGTGACGTTGAAAGTATGGCAATACCGAGACCGTTGAGCACACGCGGTAATTTTTCTGCATCAGCATATTTCCTTAATCCGGGTTTTGAAATCCTGACCAGGGAATTAATGGCAGATACTTTAGTCGCCGGGTGATATTTCAATGCGATTTTAATTATGCCGGGACGAGGTTCCTGTTCCACCTTGTAATTCAGGATATATCCTTTTTCTAAGAGAATCCTGGTGATTTCTTCCTTTATCCTTGACTTTGGAATTTCGACAACCCGATGGTTGGCCATCACGGCATTCCGTATTCTTGTTAAATAGTCTGCAATGGGATCCGTAACCATTTATCTTTTACTTTAATTTGTTAATTATTGTCAACTACCAACTTGCTTTCTTTATACCGGGGATCAACCCTTTATTTGCCATTTCCCGGAAGTTTATGCGGGAAATCCCGAAAAGACGCATATACCCTTTTGGACGACCGGTTAGTTTACATCGGTTGTGCAAGCGAACGGGAGAGGCATTTTTCGGTAATTTCTGAAGAGCGATAAAATCACCTGCTTGTTTCAGCGATTTACGTTTTTCATCAAATTTTTCTACGAGTCGTTCTCTCTTGGTTTCTCTGGCTTTAATTGATTCTTTTGCCATATTGTTATCTTGTTTTAAAAGGAATACCAAATTCTTTCAGCAGGGCATGCGCTTCCCGGTCGGAACGGGCAGAAGTAACAATTGTGATGTCAAGACCGTTAATCCTCATCACTTTATCGATATCGATTTCCGGGAAGATGATTTGTTCAGCCACGCCAAGGGTATAATTTCCACGTCCGTCAAATCCTTTATCATTAACACCACGAAAATCCCTTACACGGGGTAAGGCAACTGAGATAAGACGGTCAAGAAATTCAAACATGCCTGCCCCCCTCAGTGTGACTCGTGCACCAATGGCATTTCCCTTTCTCAGCTTGAAGTTGGAAATATCTTTACGGGATTTTGTTGCCACTGCTTTCTGTCCTGTGATCAATGTCATCTCGGCCAGTCCGTTATCCATATGTTTTCTGTCGGTATTTGCAATTCCCAAGCCCTGGTTGAGACAAATTTTTTCAATCCTCGGTACCTGCATCGGGCTTTTATAGTTGAACTGCTTCATCAGGGCCGGGACAACCTCTTTCAGGTATTTTTCTTTCAATCGCGGTGTATATGCCATTATTTTATAACCTCCCCTGTTTTTTTTGAGTACCGAACCAATTTTTCCGTTTTGCTGTCTATCCTTCTCCCGATACGTGAAGGTTTTCCGGAGTTGTCAATCACCATAAGGTTCGTGATATGGACCGGAGCTTCTTTTTTTATGATCCCTCCCTGGGGACTTTTGGCGTTGGGTTTGGTATGTTTGGAAACCATATTTACCCCTTCTACGATAGCCATATTTTTAGCGATATCGACCTTCAGGATTTTCCCCTGCTGGCCTCTCGAATCACCGGAAATGATCATGACCGTGTCGCCTTTGCGGATATGTATCTTTTTATGCATGGTATATCAGTATATTCTTATAGCACCTCAGGCGCTAACGAAACTATTTTCATAAATTGTTTTTCTCTCAGTTCTCTTGCCACCGGTCCGAAGATACGTGTACCGATCATTTCACCGGTAGCGTTGAGCAGCACCACTGCATTATCATCGAAGCGTATATATGAACCGTCGGCACGACGGATTTCCTTTTTTGTTCTAACAACGACGGCTTTTGACACTGTACCTTTTTTAATATTTCCCGAAGGAAGTGCATTCTTTACCGTAACGACGATCCGGTCGCCTATTGATGCATACCGCTTACGCGTACCACCAAGGACCTTAATGCAAAGGACTTCCTTGGCGCCGCTGTTATCTGCTACTGTTAATCTTGACTCTTGCTGTATCATGGCTATTTGACCTTTTCAATGATTTCGACAAGTCTCCAACATTTATTTTTACTTAGCGGCCTGGTTTCCGCTATGAGTACTTTATCCCCTTCGCTGGTTTCATTTTTTTCATCGTGAGCTACGAAGCGGGAGGTCTTCTTAACGAATTTCCCGTACTTCGGATGCTTCACTTTCCGTTCGACTTCAACGACAACGGACTTCTGCATCTTGTTACTGACGACGATGCCGGTTTTTTCTTTTCTCAGTTTTCTGGTTTCCATTTCTGTCTCTTTATATGTGACGCACCGAAGGCCTCTTTAATGCTTTTTAACTGTTTTTGTGATCGTTTCACCCTTCATAGCCCTGCTACGCAATTCCGTTTCCAGCCGTGCGATAGTCTTGCGAAAGGCTTTTATTTTATTTGGATTCTCCAGGGGTGAAACGGCATGGTTGAGCTTAAGCCTGGTCAGCTGACGTTTTTCCTCATCCAGTCTTTCCAGGACTTCACCCGTTGTCAGTTCTCTGATTACTTTTTGTTCCATTTTTCAATCTTATATTATGCAACAGATTAACTCTTTACGAATTAAATTGCTTCTTCTTCATAATCGGTTCTAACTATAATTTTTGTGCTCACCGGCATTTTCTGTGCTCCAAGCCGGAGAGACTCTTTTGCAACGATCGTAGAAACTCCGTCGATCTCAAAGAGGATCCGGCCGGGGGTAACGCGTGCCACGAAGTATTCGGGGGCTCCTTTACCTTTACCCATACGTACTTCAGCGGGTTTTTTTGTGACCGGTTTATCGGGGAAGATCCTGATCCACAGCTGACCTTCACGCTTCATGTGCCTCGTTATTGCCTGACGGGCTGCTTCTATCTGTCGGCCGGTGATCCAGGCCTCTTCCAATGTTTTTATTCCAAATGAACCAAAAGCAAGCTGGTTGCCGCGTTGGGCATTACCTTTCATCTTACCCTTCTGCTGTTTCCTGTACTTTGTCTTTTTCGGTTGTAACATTACTGAGAAATATTATGGTTACAATTGATTACTTTCTGTTTCTGTTTTTCCCTCTTGGTCCGCCGCTCTTTCCTGTTCTTTGCTGTGAAGGTTTCATTTTTGCACTTGCCACTGCTGGGATCAGATCTGGACGTCCGTAAATCTCTCCTTTGCATATCCAGACTTTTATCCCGATCCTGCCATAAGTCGTATGTGCCTCGGCTGTTGCATAATCAATATCTGCACGATATGTATGTAACGGGATACGGCCTTCCTTGTATTGCTCGCGGCGGGCCATTTCGGCACCTCCAAGACGGCCAGAGATCATTATTTTGATCCCTTCGGCACCTATACGCATGGCTGAGGCTATGGAAGTCTTGATGGCACGTCTGTAAGAAATACGTCCTTCGATCTGACTTGCTACCGTATTGGAAACGATAACAGCATCTAACTCCGGTCTCTTAATTTCAGAAATATTGATCTGTATCTCCTTCCTGGTGATCTTCTTCAGTTCTTCTTTAAGTTTATCTACTTCCTGTCCACCTTTACCTATGATTATCCCCGGACGTGCAGTATGAATTGTAACCGTCACCAGCTTAAGTGTTCTTTCGATGACCACTTTGGAAATACCTGCTTTTGAAAGACGGGCATTCAGGTATTTACGGATTTTATCATCCTCAATAAGTTTGGGTTCAAAATTCGTTCCGCCGAACCAATTTGAATCCCAGCCGCGGATAATGCCTAACCTGTTAGCAATCGGATTGGTCTTTTGTCCCATTAAATTTCGTTTTATATTTCTTTTTTGTTTTCTTTTATTTTTTCCGTTGTTTCATGGCTTTCCGCAACCGGTATATTTCTGCTGTCTAATAAAATGGTTACGTGGTTAGACCGTTTCCTGATACGGTGGGCACGTCCCTGGGGCGCCGGCTGAACCCGTTTCAGCTGACGTCCGGAGTCGACAAAAATCTCCCTGACAAAAAGATCGCTGTCTTCAATTCTGACTCCTTCATGTTTAGCCTGCCAATTGGAAATGGCTGATAACAATAATTTCCTCAGACGCTCTGAAGGTTGTTTTGCATCATGTTTCAGGATATGGAGTGCCAATTCAACACGCTTCCCTCTGATGAGGTCAGCCACCAGCCTCATTTTACGCGGCGATGACGGACAGTTATATAATTTGGCAAAAGCCACCTGTTTCCTGGCTGTTTTCCTGTTTTCTGCTCTGGTTCGACTTCTGGCTCCCATAGTTTATAGTTTAACGGCTTTATTTTTTAGCTTTATCTTTATTCCCTGCATGGCCTCTGAAAATCCGGGTGGGGGCAAATTCACCCAGCTTATGACCAACCATATTCTCTGTTATATAAACAGGAATGAATTTATTCCCGTTATGAACGGCGATGGTCTGACCAACAAAATCTGGAGAGATCATTGATCCGCGTGACCAGGTCTTTACAACCGTCTTTTTTTTGGACTCAACAAGCTCCATGATCTTTTTCTCCAGCTTATAATTTATATAGGGACCTTTTTTAAGTGATCGGCTCATTTCTTTTGGTATATTGGATTATTTCTTTCTTCTTTCAACTATATACTGATTGGTCTGCTTCTTTTTTGAACGGGTCTTATATCCCTTGGCGGGAAGACCTTTACGCGATCTCGGGTGACCGCCCGAAGCACGGCCTTCACCGCCTCCCATCGGATGATCTACAGGATTCATTGCAACTCCACGGTTCCGTGGACGACGGCCAAGCCATCTTTTTCTTCCTGCTTTTCCATGAGATTCAAGGCTGTGGTCAACATTGGAAACCATACCAATTGTTGCTTTACATGCCTGAAGGATCATCCGGGTTTCGCCGGAGGGCATTTTTATGATAGCAAATTTGCCATCTCTCGACATCAGTTGAGCGTATGATCCACCGCTTCTTACCAGCTTGGCTCCCTGTCCGGGTCTTAATTCTACATTATGGATTACCGTTCCGAAAGGAATTTCGCTCAGGTATAATGTATTTCCAATCTCCGGAGATGCGCCTTTTCCAGAAAGGATGGTTTGTCCGACCTTCAGGCCATGAGGCGCAATGATGTACCGTTTTTCACCATCTTGGTAATAGACGAGGGCAATCCTGGCAGTCCGGTTTGGATCATACTCGATTGTTTTTACAATAGCCGGAATGTTTTCTTTATCCCGCTTGAAATCAATGATACGGTACATCTGTTTATGACCACCACCCATATACCTCATGGTCATTTTACCTTCATTGTTTCTACCACCGGTCTTGCTGGAAGCAGTCAACAGGCTCTTCTCAGGGGTAGCAGTTGTAATATCATCGAATGCACTGATGACCTTAAAACGCTGGCCGGGTGTTGTCGGTTTGTATTTCTTAAGCGCCATTTATTTAAATATTGCTGTAAAAATCAATTGATTCACCTTTCGCCAAAGTAACTATGGCTTTTTTATATGTGCTTGTCCGTCCTGAAATTATTCCGGTTTTAGTATACCGGGATTTATTTTTTCCGGAGAAAATCATAGTATTGACGGAGGCAACATCCACTCCATACAGATCCTTGATTGCCTGTTTAATCTCGAGCTTATTTGCCTTCCGGTCTACTAAAAACCCATAACGGTTGAGTTTCTCACCCATCTGGGTCATCTTCTCGGTAATGATAGGCTTTAAAATAATTGTCATTGTCGTTTCAAATTATCAGTTAATTCTGATGGATTTTTTCAATTTCCTTTACTGAGCTTTCAGTGATCAGTAACTGATTGGCATCAAGGATTTCATAGGTATTCAGATCGGAAGCCATCAGCACTTTTACTTTTTTTAAATTCCTGGACGAAAGGATCAGATTTTCATCCAGTTGATGAATTACCAGAAGGGTCTTTTTTCCGGTAAGCTTGAAATTCTCAAGAATCTCAGAGAAATTCTTAGTCTTCGGAGTTTCAAAAGAAAAATCTTCTACAATTGTCAATCCGTTGTCTTTTACTTTATAGCTCAGGGCCGATTTACGGGCAAGTTTCTTAAGTTTTTTATTAAGTTTGAAGCTATAATCGCGGGGCTGGGGGCCAAAGATCCTGGCACCGCCACGGAATAAAGGATTTTTAACACTTCCCTTACGTGAACCACCCGTACCTTTCTGCTTATGCAACTTTTTTGTACTTCCGGAAACAACCGATTTCTCCATTGTGCTGTGGGTACCCTGTCGCCGGTTTGCCAGGTGTTGCCTTACATCCAGGTATATAGCATGATCGTTCGGTTCGACAGCAAAAACAGTATCGTCCAATGCGACCTTCCGCGTGGTTTTTGTTCCTTTTAAACTATAAACTGTTACTTCCATCTCTCAATAATTACATATGAACCATTGGATCCGGGTATAGCACCTTTCACTAATACAAGGTTTTTATCCAGGATTATTTTTAAAATCTGCAAGTTGATCACCTTAACACGATTGCCTCCCATCCGGCCTGCCATACGTAAACCTTTCATAAGCCGTGATGGCCATGACGAGGCGCCAACGGAACCCGGAGCACGCAGACGGTTATGCTGCCCGTGAGTAGCTTCTCCCACACCATGGAAATGATGACGTCTGACAACACCCTGGAAACCTTTTCCTTTTGAAACACCAACGACGTCGATATACTCACCCTCTTCAAATATATCAACACGAAGGATATCGCCGAATGATTTCTGATGCCCGGGTTCAAAACGTGTGAATTCTGCGACCACTTTTTTCGGAGTTATCCCGGCTTTGGAAAAATGTCCCCGTTCCGCTTTTGTCGTATGCTTTTCCTTTTTATCTTCAAAGGCAAGCTGGATGGCATCATAGCCCTCTTTTTCTTTGGATCGGATCTGTGTAACCACACATGGACCAGCTTCAATGACTGTGCAGGGGATATTCTTCCCGTTTGTATCGTAAATACTGGTCATACCGATTTTTTTACCAATTAATCCAGACATTTCTTTCGATTTTTTCTTTACTTTCCGTTTTAAGAATTATACCTTGATCTCTACTTCGACACCACTTGGAAGTTCGAGTTTCATTAAAGCATCGATAGTCTTCGAAGTGGTGCTGTATATATCAAGCAGCCTCTTGTAGGTGCAGAGCTGAAACTGCTCCCTGGATTTTTTGTTCACAAAGGTTGAACGCAGCACGGTAAAGATCTTCTTATCGGTGGGCAGGGGGATCGGTCCGCTGACTACAGCCCCGGTTGCTTTAACGGTCTTTACAATCTTCTCTGCTGATTTGTCAACCAGGCTATAATCGTAAGACTTAAGTTTGATTCTGATTCTCTGGCTCACGTTTTATATATTTATTTTGTTTTCTGGTAAGAGGCAACTGGTTATGTCTCTTTATTATTGATATACCGGGACGTATCCCCTGATTTTAAATAAAATGTCATTCTGAACTTCAAGCGGTGTTGCCGCATAATGCGAAAACTCAAGCATTTCAGTAGCCCTTCCAGATGTCAGACTGCGTAATACCGTGACATACCCGAACATTTCTGCAAGAGGTACTTTGCCGCGGATAACCTGGTTCCCGATTCTCGATTCAACTTCTTCGACATGCCCGCGGCGTTTGGTAATATCACCCGTAACTTCACCCATGTATTCACTTGGGGTAACAATTTCATATTTCATTATCGGTTCAAGGAGGACGGCTTTTGCTTTTTTAAAAGCTTCCTTCATTGCGATACCCGCTGCAACCTGAAATGACAGGGGATCGGAGTCAACACTGTGATATGAGCCATCAATAAGCTTTACCCTGATGCTCTCGACAGGAAAACCCACGACAGGTCCGTTATTTAAAGCCGATTTCAATCCTTTTTCTATGGCGGGAATAAATTCTTTCGGGATATTGCCGCCTTTTATCTCATTAATGAACTGAAGTCCTTTATAACCCTGACCGGCAGGAGAAACTTCTATAACAAGGTCGGCAAAACGGCCTTTCCCACCGGTCTGCTTTTTATAAACTTCATGATGAACAACCGTATTTATGATTGCCTCTTTATATGCAACCTGCGGATTTCCACGGTTCACATCAATATTAAATTCCCGGCGCATCCGGTCGCAAAGGATCTCGAGATGCAGTTCACCCATTCCGCTGATGAGTGTCTGGCCTGTTTCCTCGTCGACTCTTACCCTGAAAGTAGGATCTTCTTCGGCAAGTTTTTGTAAGGCAACGGCCAGCTTCTCCAGATCGTCCTGTGTTTTCGGTTCAACCGCCATGTTTATGACAGGTTCCGGGAATACCATCGATTCGAGTACGACGGGATGTTTCAGACTGCATAAAGTATCTCCTGTCCGGATATCTTTAAAGCCAACAGCAGCCGCAATTTCTCCCGCTTCGATATGTTTAAGGGGATTTTGCTTATTGGCATGCATGAGCATGATACGAAGCAGCCGTTCTTTTTTATTGGTACGGGTATTCAGTACAACTTCGCCTGAATTGAGGGAACCTGAATAAACGCGGAAAAATGCGATCCGACCAACAAAAGGATCAGTTGCAATTTTAAATGCTAGGGCGGCAAACGGCTCATCAGGATCCGGATGCAGTATTTCCTCTTTTTCGGTGTAAGGATTTAATGCCCTTATAGGCGGCATATCATACGGGGAAGGAAGAAATTTTATAATGTTGTCGATAAGGAGCTGAACGCCTTTGTTTTTAAATGATGCGCCGCAGGTAACTGGAGTAATCCTGCCCTGAAGAGTTGCCTTCCGTAATTCGGCGATGATCTCTTCCGGGGTGATCGAATTATGGTCGTTCATGAATTTATGAAGTAATTCATCACTCTCCTCGGCAGCGCCTTCAACAAGTTTCATGCGGTATTCCTCAACCATGTCTTTCATGTCGGGCGGTACCGGAATCTCGAAAAACTCACGACCCAAGGTCTCATCCTTCCATCGGTATGCCTTATTGGTGATAAGATCAACAATACCGGTGAAATTCTCTTCAGCGCCGATCGGTAATTGAACCGGGATAGGGTTGGCTCCAAGCTTTTCACGGATCTGTTTGATGACATGAAAAAAATCGGCACCTGTTCTGTCCATTTTATTGATAAAGCTCAGACGGGGAACATTATATTTATTTGCCTGTTTCCAGACTGTTTCCGACTGGGGTTCTACGCCTCCGACTGCACAGAAAAGCGCAACAGCGCCTTCGAGTACACGGAGAGAGCGTTCCACTTCAACTGTAAAATCAACATGACCGGGAGTATCGATAATATTTATCCGGTACTTTTGATCCTTATAATCCCAGTAAACAGTTGTTGCGGCGGAGGTTATAGTGATGCCGCGTTCCTGTTCCTGAACCATCCAGTCCATTGTTGCAGTACCATCATGAACCTCGCCTAATTTATAGTTTATACCGGTATAATACAAGATCCGTTCAGTCGTCGTGGTTTTACCCGCGTCGATATGGGCCATGATGCCAATGTTTCTTGTATTTTCCAGTCTACCGGTCATATCATTAAAAACGGAAATGGCTGAATGCCTTATTTGCTTCCGCCATCCTGTGAGTATCTTCTTTTCTTTTAAAAGCTGCTCCTTCTTCCTTATAAGCGGCAACAATCTCAGCAGCTAATTTCTGTCCCATGCTTTTTTCATGTCGTTTTCTGGCAAAGGTCACCAGAGCTTTCATACCGATCGATATTTTTCTTGAAGGGCGTATTTCAGAAGGGATCTGGAATGTGGCGCCTCCTATCCGGCGGCTTCGGACCTCAACCGACGGCGTTACATTTGCAAGAGCCTTTTTAAAGACTTCCAGACCATTCTCCTTTGTTTTATCAGCAACAATATCAATAGCTTCGTAAAAAACATCATAGGCAATATTCTTCTTGCCCCTCAGCATCATGTTGTTCACGAATTTTGTCACCAGGGTATCACTGTATTTTGGATCAGGAACCAGAATCCTTTTCTTTGGTTTTGCTTTTCTCATCTTTTTAAATCTTTATGCCTTTTTCTCTTTAGGACGTTTTGCACCGTATTTGCTTCTCCTCTGCTTACGACCTTCAACACCTGATGTATCGAGAGCTCCGCGTATGATGTGGTAACGTACACCGGGAAGATCTTTTACACGACCTCCGCGGATCATAACTATCGAGTGTTCCTGGAGGTTATGACCTTCACCCGGTATATATGCATTTACTTCTTTACCGTTTGTCAGACGAACACGGGCCACTTTTCGCATGGCTGAATTCGGCTTTTTTGGAGTAGTGGTGTATACACGCACACAAACTCCCCGTCGTTGCGGACACGAGTCCAATGCAGGCGCCTTGCTTTTATCAGTTAATTTTTTCCTTCCTTTACGAACCAGTTGTGAAATCGTAGGCATATCAATGTTTTTATGAAAAATCCATATAAAAAACCCCAAAAAATGGGAGTGCAAAAGTACAAATTAATTTAATATTAATAACGTTTCCCTTGAAAAATCAATTATTTCACTGAGTTTATAGTTACTGGGAAAGTCTGCTTGAAAAGCAAAGGAAGGTGATAAATCTGGAGAGACATTTCATCGCATCCAACGAACTGTCTGCGATTGGAACCTATAGAAGTCTCACTTTATCAGGTTTCCTTGTTAATTCCGGCTTTTTTCCCCGGCAAAAATCGGTAAGGATTTTGCGGGTGCAAATTTATAACTTTATTTGACTCCACCAAGAAAAAAGTGGGAAAAAAGTTAAAAATCATTTTGTTCGGATAATAACTACAGTGCCTTCCATATCAGGAAGTATGAAATACGGATCCGGTATAGTCATGATAAACTCATCGACCGCCTTAATAATCCCCTCCCATTTAGGATTATAATCATGAACAAGAATAACTCCTCCCGGTGATAACCTCGGATAAAAAAAGTCGAGCCCGGCTTTGGTCGGGTTGTACAGATCGCAATCTAAATTGACAAGAGCAAAACTTTCGTGTTCCAGACCCGACGTGGTATGCGGAAAATATCCCTGATGAATGACAATGTTCCGGTTTCTGTTGATTTTTTTCAAAACCTTATAAACGTTGGTATCCGCAAAATGTTCGGTAGTATAAGTTGATGCTTCACCTGTTTCCTTCAGGAGATCCGTTTTTGTAAAACCTTCGAAGGTATCGAAAAGATGGAATCTCCTCGATGGATCCATGTGATGGATGATCCTCACACTGTCTCCTTTATAAACGCCAAGTTCGGCGAACGCCCCGGGCACATTTTCTTTTTTCAGCCGCTCAATCTGGAACCACCAGTTGAAGAAACGAACTTTATCCGGGTAATTCCTTTCAAGCCGTTGAAGTTGCTTTGGTATCCTGTTTTGTTTTTTTGCATTCTGCCAGGCAGCAGGTTTATGACCACCGCCAAAAAACATGTCCCATATGTAAATGATAAATAAGATAATAACAACAAGGATCAGAGTATAGTTTATGATCTGGAAAAGCGGGAATTTCATATTACCAAAATATTACATCGTAACTACCGTCAAAGTTACATAAAACTGGTTATCATAAGGACAGGCCGGTTTAGGGGTGAGGGAATGCTGCGTGGAAATGATTGTACTGACAAATTCGTTGAAAAAAAATTTCTGCTGATCCACGTACAGGTTATTGAAGATTAGTGTATATTTACTACTCTGATATCCCTTATCTTAATCAATCATGTTACACCCGAGATTGATCATAAGGTTATTAATTTTGTGCCTCCTTCCGGTATTTTCCGTTCCACTCATGGCCCAGGATTCCAGGATGTCGTCTTCCACCAGGATGTTTCTTCTCCGTCTTGATGAACTTGAATGCTTAAATCCCGGAGACAGCAATAAGATAAAGGAATTACAGAAAGAGTTTCCCGTCTTTGTCCAGGAGAAGAAACTGATGATCGGAGCCATGCTCCAGATTAATGATAAATTAAAGATTAAAAAACTTGACAGAATGGGGATCCGCGTCAATACAAGGACCGGTGGAATTATTTCAGCCCGGGTTCCTGTTAATAAAGTTGAAAAATTAATACATGTAAGGGGAATAATTTTTGTTGATGTGGATAAGCCGATAAAAACCAAACCCTGATGTTCCCGAATCACATTCAATACGATATACTCTCAAAATTTTATTGAACAATCATTAAAAATTACAATCAATGAAAACTTTCAGGACTATCCAAGTGTTACTTTTTTTCTTCATCTACATCACTTCCAATAGTCAGACGACATTCTCGGCCAATTCCAAAGCGTTGGTAATGCGGCTTCAGGGAATAACGGCAACCAAAAGCATCTCCGGAGAAATTATCAACTCGCTGAACCACCTTTATCCCATCCGGTTAATTCAGGGACAATATGGAATCGGTGCACTGATCAAAGTCAGCAACGATCCTGATCAGCGTAAGTTGAATGATCTTGGAATAAGGGTCAACACAAGGATTGACAAAATATGGTCGGTGACCATACCGCTTACCTCTTTGCAAAAGTTAAGTGAAATAGATGGTATTCAATATGTTGAAGTTGACACAAAAATCAGTCAGAAACTTGACGATGCTACGGCAGAATGTAATGTAAAACTGGTTCATTCCGGGACCGGATTAAAGAGGAAATGCTATGGTGACAGTGTAGTTATCGGGATAGTTGACGGGGGATTCGATTTCACTCATCCCTCCTTCTATGATACCACCGGAATGAATCTGCGGGTTTTACGGGCATGGGATCAGGAAGATACACAGGGACCACCTCCTTCAGGTTTTACCTATGGGTCAGAGATCGTCGGATCTCAGGCTTTATTGGATAAAAAATCAGCCGGTTCGGGCGATCACGGTACCCACGTTGCCGGGATAGCAGGCGGTTCGGGTTATCTTGTACCTGATCTCCGGTATATGGGTGTTGCCCCTGCAGCCGATCTTATCTTCGTAAACTGTGGTGAGGCGGCAAGCTCAGTAACTGACGGGATCAATTATATTTTTCAGTCTGCCGGAGCTGCCGGAAGACCTGCAGTGGTAAACCTGAGCCTTGGAAGTCATATCGGTCCGCATGACGGCACCTCTCTTATGGACCAGGCTATTGACGGACTGACAGGACAAGGAAGAATTGTCGCCGGGGCCGCCGGAAATGAGGGCGATACCCCTCTCCATCTGTTCCATGCATTCAGTAATGATACGGTAAAAACCTTCGTAGACTTCGCAGACGAGGATCCGGATTATAACAGCGGCAGGATTGACGAATGGGGATCTGCCGGCAGTGATTTTTCCATGTCTCTCAGCGTAATGGATGAAAACGGAGAGATTCTGGCAAGTACACCCTTCTATGCAGCATCTGAAAATCCGTCTGTTGAACAGGTCGTGATGATCGGGAGCGACAGTCTCCATTATAGAATTACAGGTGTTGCCAGCAATCCACAGAATCAAAAGCCTAATTTATTAGCTGAGATCGACAGGCTGAGAAACGCATACCTGCTTACCCTGATCATAACCAGCTCCAACAGCCAGGTACATGTCTGGAACGACGGTACAGGCGATGGTGCCAGTCTGTTTGATACACTGAACGGAGAACAAGTGCCCGGATATACTGCAGGGGATAACAACTGCACAGTGGGTGAAATCGGAGGCACTTCGAAGAAGATCATTTCAGTAGGAGCTTATACGACCAAGAACCAGTTCGTGAATATCAAGGGGGAAACCATTACAGGTGGCGACCCACTCGGACAGATTGCCTATTTCTCGAGCCTTGGTCCAACGGCAGACGGAAGGACCAAACCTGAGATCACAGCACCGGGAGAAAAACTTGTTTCATCCGTAAACTCATTCTCTCCGACCTATGATGAGAATAACGACTATACTGTTCTTATGGTAGAAAAAGAGTCCTCCAGTTGGTACTTTGCAGCCATGCAGGGAACCTCAATGGCTACACCCATGGCCACAGGTATCATCGCTCTTATGCTCCAGGCTAATCATACCCTCGGCCCCGAAGTGGTCAAACAACTGCTGAAGGATAATGCACGTACAGATTCATTTACAGGCGAGATTCCTCCTGAGGAAAGCAACCTGTGGGGCTGGGGAAAAATAGACGCCCAAAAAGCTGTCCTTGCTGCGTTCAATATTGAAGGGATTGAAAATTCAAGCAATAGTTATCTCAGTTTTTTCCCAAATCCCACCACAGGTGTTGTTTACATCAAGAACGGCCACTCAGGGGGGATTAACTCCAAAATCAGCGTGATTAATTCATCAGGTATTACCGTACTGAATCAGCCTGTCACCTGGAAGACCAATGAGGCTTTCCGTCTGGATCTTTCCGGATATTCTGCAGGACTTTACTTAGTAACCCTCACAAGCGATTCCGGAGAGAATATTTATCAAAGGGTGGTTATCAGTAAATGATTACGGCCGACAAATAAGTGAGTTCAGGTCTTATACCTGC
>Ga0172368_10001040_pt1 | contig 38809 bp, 36 predicted proteins | sample Lak11m_FD_114540 | JGI IMG/M metagenome (GOLD analysis project Ga0172368, IMG submission 114540) | Freshwater microbial communities from Kabuno Bay, South-Kivu, Congo - kab_022012_11m | ecosystem: Environmental > Aquatic > Freshwater > Lake | place: Democratic Republic of the Congo: South-Kivu... | reverse complement strand
TAAAGATATTCTAAAAGTCGCTTTTATTTTTATTCTTGTCGGTTACGGTACTAAAGCGGGGCTGGCGCCGATGCATACCTGGCTGCCTGATGCCCATAGCCAGGCAGTAGCCCCCATAAGCGCCTTGCTTTCCGGGGTGCTATTAAAGACAGCGCTCTATGCGATTTTAAGGTTTGGGATGATTATTATTAAGAGTATGGGTTTTGCGTATTTTGCGCATTTGATGATTCTATTCGGCCTGATTTCTTTGGCTATATCAAGCGGTTTTATCCTGGTGCAGAAGGACCTTAAGCGCCTGCTTGCATACAGCAGTATTGAGCATATTGGTATAATCTCGATTGGTTTTGGTTTGGGCGCTCCTCTTGCTATTGCCGGAGCATTACTGCATGTTTTTAATCACGCGGTAACCAAGTCGCTTATGTTTTTTGGAGCCGGAAGCATTGTCAGTGTTTACAAAAAGCACAATATGAATGCGATCAGGGGGGTAATCAAGGCTTTGCCGTTTACCGGTATTATGCTGCTTTTGGGGATGTTCGCGCTTACCGGATTTCCGCCTTTTTCCATATTCATAAGCGAGATCTTGATTTTAATTGCTGCTTTTACCAATGGTTCATATATGATAGCAGCCTTATTATTATTCTTTCTTTCGGTTATTTTCGGCGCCTTTATTTATCATTTCGGAAAGATGCTTTTTGGCAACCTTCCTAAGGGGATGATTGTTTCGGGTGAGCCATTAAGCGGAAAAATAGCGTTTTTATTTTTGTTTTTCCTGATTTGCGGTTTAGGTATAGGGTTACCATTTATAAAAAGGGATTTATTATGGTTTGCTCAGAGATTGTTGCAGGGATAAAAAATAAGTTTCCGGGTTTTGAGGCACTTGCCGTTGTACAGGTGTATACGGATGAAATATATATCAAAGTAAACCGGCAGTTTTTTAAAGATACCTGCCTGGCGCTGCATAAGATGTTTTCTTCTCCCGTAGCGATGCTTTTTGCTTCCGATGAACGTCAAGATGCAGGGAGATTTGTGGTCAATTGCGTTTTTGTCAATTTAAGAAAATGCCAGTGGGTTATTGTAAGCATGGATATCCCGCAGGAAGATGCTTATTTTGATTCTTTGGCAAAATGTATTCATTCAGCCAGCCTTTTTGAAAGGGAGATTTGGGAGATGTTCGGCATTGAGCCAAAAGGCAACCCTGATTTAAGGCGGTTAAGGCTGCACAATGAAGTTTGGCCGAAGGGGAACTATCCCCTGCGTAAAGATTTCCAGAAGATAGAGGCCGGAGATTTAGGTGATTATGAATTTAACAGAGTAGAGGGTGGAGGCGTATTTGAGGTTCCGGTTGGCCCGGTGCATGCCGGGATTATCGGGCCAGGGCATTTTCGTTTTAGTGCCGCGGGTGAACCGGTTATTAATTTAGAAACCAGGCTCGGGTTTACTCATCGGGGGGTAGAAAAGATTTTTGAAGGTAAATCCTGCCTTGAGGCGATACGGCTATCAGAATGTGTATCGGGCGATACGAGTTTTGCGCATAGCCTTGCGTTTGCGCAGGCAGCGGAAAAGATTCTCGGGATATCAATCCCCAGGCAGGCCGCTTATCTAAGGGGCATCTTTTTAGAGCTTGAGCGCATGTATAATCATGTAAATGATATCGGCGGTATGGCGGTTGATGTGGGTTTTAGTTTTCCTTCCGCGTACGCCTCAGTTATTAAGGAATCAATACTTCAGTTAAATGATAAACTTACCGCAAGCAGGTATCTTAAAAGGGTTAATATGGTTGGAGGGGTTTTGAAGGGGCTGGATGAAGCTAAGAGGCATATGCTTCTTGATTCCCTAAAGGGCATTAACAAGGACTTCAATGAACTGGTTAAGATATTATATTCCAGCGTTTCTTTTATGGATCGGATAGATACTACCGGCGTATTGCGGCGTAAGACTGCTGAAGATTTAGGCGTGACAGGTTTAGCTGCCCGCGCATCAGGGGTTCCGGATGATTTAAGGGGGTATTTCCCGGGGGTTTATAAAGAAGCAAGATTTAAAATGGCAACTGAAGAGTCCGGAGATGTGCTGGCCAGATTAAAGGTGAGGGCCGCTGAATTTAAAGAATCAATTCGCTTGATTGAGGAATTTACTGGAAAGCTTCTTTGCGGCCAGGGGATTAGTATTCATTTGGAATTAAAGAAAGGCAAGGCCTTAGGTTATACAGAAGGCTGGAGAGGGCCGGTTTTATACTGGTTAGAAATTGACTCCTCGGGCCTAATTCATAGATGCAAGATAGTTGACCCCTCTTTTATGAATTGGCAGGGATTATCTTACGCTGTATTAGGAAATATCATACCGGATTTTCCGCTTTGTAATAAAAGTTTTGATCTTTCGTATCCGGGTGGAGACCTCTAAACTATGTTGCAGATATTAAAGAACAGAATATTAAAAGGCGTTGTTACCAGGCATATCGAACCGGCTTTCTCTGAAACAATAGAGCCGGCGGGCCTTGAATTAAGGGCGTTGATACGCAAGAAATTCGGCCGCTCTTTACATATCCGCCAGTTGGATACGGGTTCATGCGGCGCCTGTGAATCCGAAATAATTTCCGCGAATAACCCGATTTACGATTTGCAGAGATTTGGAGTAAATTTCGTAGCTTCCCCGCGCCATTCCGATGCGCTTTTGGTTACCGGAGCGCTATCTAAGAATATGCTTATCGCGTTAAAGAAGACTTACGCAGCCATGCCTGAGCCTAAGTTTGTGATTACCTGCGGAGACTGCGCCTTGAATAGCGGCCCGTTTAAAGGTTCTTATTATGTTTGCGGAGCAGTAAAAGATACCTTACCGGTTGTTTTGCATATTCCGGGTTGTCCCCCCAGCCCCCTGCAAATTATATCAGCCTTGAAAGCTTTCTTAGAATAGCCGCTGCCCCCCTATTTTTCTTGCTAATGCCATTTTTAAGATTTATAATATATAACTGTTAATCGCAAAGAGAGGAGTCTCAATGAAAAAGAATTTATTTATATCCGCGTTGGTTAGTTTGTTTGGTTTATTAGTTTTATGCTCCGTTAATGCCCAGGATCAAGATACCAATCTTATTTTTGGACAGTTAAGAAATGAATTATTAAACTCAAAAGTGGCTATTAAAGATGTCAACTCAATTACGCAAACTTTAAAGAGCCTGGTAAAACAGGGGGGGACCAAGGCCGAATTAAAGAGCATGGTGTTTAATCTAACCCAGAAAGGCTTTGCTGACGGAAATTTAAATAATTACCTTGAATCCGTGAGTACGCTGGTTGCATCCGGAGCCAAAGTAAACGAAGCCGGCGGTGTAGTGTTAGGGGCAATTGATCAGGGCCTGGTTTATGGGTTTAAGGATGGGGATTCGGCTTTGGCAGCCAAAGTTCAGGAGGCGGTTAAGAAAAAGAAGGCAGAGCTGCTTGAGCAAACGAAGGGAAAGCTGACTAAACAGGCCGGGGAAAAGGAGGGATTATGAAAAATTGGTTATGCATTTATATTTTAGCGGTTTTTTTAATTGCTCCGGGCATAAGTTTCTGCCAGCAGGGGGATATCGAAACGCAGTCCAGACAGGGGATTGTTTCGCAGGTTGATTCAATCGGTTCGTCCTTGGTGATATTTGACGGAAGTAAGCAAATAAGATTTGTAGTGGAGCAGGGGGCAATAATCCAGCGCGGTATAGATAATATAATGCTTGATGACCTTGAATCGGATGATACTGTAACTGTGGAATATTATAAGGCTCCTAATGGTGTTCTCAGGGCAGTTTCAATTATTGATAATAATATTGCTGCCAGTTTTTGATGGCCAAAGGAGCTGCTTGTGAATAAGTTTGTAATTACAGCATTGATGTTGGGATGTAGCAATGTTTTTATGACATTTGCCTGGTACGGGCATTTAAAGAATTATAACCATAAGCCCTGGATTATCGCTGCCATAATCAGCTGGGCCGTCGCCTTATTTGAATATCTTCTGCAGGTCCCCGCAAATAGAATCGGCCATCAGGTAATGAACCTCGGGCAGCTCAAGATTCTGCAAGAGCTGATTACTTTATCAGTGTTTGTGCCGTTTTGCATATTTTATATGAAAGAGGGCTTAAAAAAAGATTATCTATGGGCAGCATTATGCATCTTGGCTGCGGCCTTCTTTATGTTCCGCGGATTATTAGTAAAAGCATAAAGACAGCTTTAACTTCCCAGCAGTAAAATCACTAGCTTAACCATAATACAATTTTTATTGACATGATCCAGGATTATGTTAAATTAGTTATGAACATATGTTCATAACTAAATGGAGGTCAGCTTTGCGGCCCAAAAAGACCAGATGGATAAAATGTATTCCGGGGGAACGTTGTTTTAAGCCTTTATGTAAACCGCTTAACAAGTTAGAGGGTGTATATTTGTCGTTAGATGAGTTTGAGGCGGTGCGGCTTGCCTGTTTAGAAAAACTGAAACAGAGTGCCGCCGCCAAGCTTATGCAGATCTCCCGGCCGACGTTTTCGAGGATCCTGACTTCTGCCCAGGGTAAGATCGCCGATGGATTAGTAAATATCAAGGCCATTCGCATAGAGGGGGGTTGTTGTAAGATTACAGGAAGGGTCAAGAAATGAAAGAATGGAAGAAGTTTTTATATATTTTAGCGGCGTTTTTGGCGTGTTTTTACCTGCCAGTTGAGAATTTGCGGTTTACCAACGCGATCTTCGAAGCATTGGCTTTAGTTAAATGGTACGTCCGAGAACACGTGCTTTTGTGTCTTGTCCCGGCGTTTTTTATAGCAGGAGCTATCTCGGTATTTGTTAGCCAGGCCTCCGTTATGAAGTATTTTGGAGCCAAGGCAAATAAATTACTTTCCTATAGCGTTGCCTCGGTATCAGGAACGATTCTGGCGGTGTGTTCCTGCACAGCCTTACCTTTATTTTCCGGTATCTACAAAAGAGGAGCCGGACTTGGCCCGGCTATTGCTTTTCTTTATTCAGGGCCTGCCATAAATGTTTTGGCTATCATTTTAACAGCGCGTATACTTGGCTGGCAGTTGGGGCTGGCAAGAGCAATTGGCGCAGTGATATTTAGCGTAGTTATAGGATTATTAATGCATCTTATATTCTTAAAGGAAGAAAGAGCGCGTCAGGTAAGCGGTGATTTCAATGCAGGAGAAGTAAGGGATACTCGTTCTTTAGGCAAAACAGTCCTTTATTTCGCTTCAATGATTCTATTCCTGGTATTTGCTAACTGGGGTAAGCCGCTTGAAGGCGATCATGGAATCTGGTCATTAATTTATCAGTATAAGTGGTGGATCGCCGGGTTTTCTCTTGTGAGCCTAGTTGTTATGTTCTTTAGATGGTTTAAAAAAGATGAATTAAAGGAATGGACTACTGCTACATGGGGTTTTGCGTTGCAGATACTGCCGCTTCTTTTAGGCGGAGTGCTTGTGTCGGGCTTCCTGCTAGGAAGAGTGGGCCATGAAGGGGTGATTCCATCTCGTTTTGTCGCGGCACTTGTTGGCGGGAATTCTTTATGGGCAAACTTCTTTTCTTCAATTGTAGCAGCGTTTATGTATTTTGCCACGCTTACCGAGGTGCCCATATTACAAGGTTTGATTAATTCCGGGATGGGTAAAGGGCCTGCTTTAGCGCTTCTTTTGGCCGGGCCTGCCTTAAGTCTTCCGAGTATGCTTGTGTTACGAAGCATTGTGGGAACAAAGAAAACAGTTATATATGTTGCGCTTGTTATTGTCATGGCAACTATAAGCGGGATGATTTTTGGTTGGGTAGTTAAATAAAGGAGTTTTTATGAATAAAAACGCAAAAGATATCAAGCAAATTGTGAAAGAAGGGTATGGAAAGATCGCCCGAGCGGCAGGTTCCTGTTGTCAGGCGGCTTCTTGTTGCGGCAATGCTAACCTTGCGAAGGATATCGGTAAGGTGGTTGGCTATAGCGATGAAGAGATGAATGCGGTTCCTCAAAATTCCAACTTAGGCCTTGGTTGTGGTAATCCTGTAGCCATAGCTTCGTTGAAAGAAGGTGATGTGGTGCTTGATTTGGGAAGCGGCGCAGGATTTGATGCATTTCTCGCAGCGCAAAGAGTAGGTAAATCTGGCCGAGTTATAGGAGTTGATATGACTCCTGAGATGTTAAAGAAGGCAAGGGATAATGCTGAAAAAGGGGGATATAAGAACGTTGAATTTCGTTCCGGCGAAATAGAGAAGCTTCCTGTTGAAGATAACTCTATTGATGTCATTATTTCCAATTGCGTTATTAACCTCTCGCCAGATAAAAAAGCAGTGTTTAAAGAGGCCTATAGAGTATTAAAATCAGGCGGAAGGATAATGGTTTCAGATTTAGTGCTTGTTAAAGATTTGCCGAATGATATTAAAGAATCGGTTGAGGCTTATGTGGGTTGTCTTGCCGGAGCGATTAAAAGAGACGAGTATCTTAAGTTTATAACGATAGCCGGATTCCAAGAGGTAAGAATTATTAGCCAGTCGAACTATTCTGTGGATGCTATGTTTGAGAATCTTAAAGGCGCTGATGGAGCGGTAGCCAGTATAAAAGTTTCTGCCGTAAAGAAATAAAATAACGGAGGCAAAGTGAAAATTGAAATTTTAGGAGCTGGCTGTCCAAAGTGTAAGCAATTAACTGTAAATACGGAGATGGCTTTAAAAGAGTTAAACATCGTAGCGGATATCTTTAAGATTACGGATATCGATAAAATTACCGAATACGGCGTAATGATGACTCCGGCGCTGGCTATTGACGGTACCGTTGTATCGGCGGGCAAGGTGTTAAACAGGGAAGAAATTAAAAGGTTCATCTTAAATCGCGGGAGTTAAAATTGAAAAGAATACTCTCAATCCTTCCGGTTGCAATCCTGGTTACTATCGGTGTTATTTTTGCCATAAACCTTGTTTGCGCGGAACAGATATCCATGTCAAAAGTTATTGCATATTATTTCCATGGTTCTTCCCGCTGCCCGACTTGCCATAAGCTTGAGCAGTATTCGAAGGAGGCTGTAAAAACGAACTTTAAAGATGCTCTTAGCGCGGGGAAGTTAGAGTTTAAGGTTGTAAATATGGAAGAAGGCGGCAAACAGTATTACGCGAACCGGTATGGCCTGTATACCCAAGCCCTTATTCTCTCGTTAGTTAAAGATGGCAAAGAGGACAGGTGGGAAAATCTGGATAAGATTTGGGAATATGTTGGTAATAAAGAAGTATTCATCAGCTACGTTAAGGATAAAGTTTCCGGTTTGCTGAAGGAAATCCAATGACGGAGATATCTATAGGTTTTATATCAGCGTTGTGGCTTGGCATATTGACTTCAATAAGCCCTTGTCCTTTAGCCAGCAATGTGGCCGCGGTTTCTTTTTTGTCCAAAAGAATAACACATCCGGCGCTTGTGTTTATTTCAGGATTGGCGTATACGCTAGGGCGGATGGTTGCTTATGCGATCTTGGGATCGATTATTATTAGTTCTCTTTTAAGCGTACCGCAAGTTGCACAATTTTTGCAGAGATACATGGGTAAGATTTTGGGCCCGGTTTTAATTATTACCGGGCTTATTTTATTAGAAATAATTACTATCCGTTTGCCGGGCCTGTCGCTTTCTCAAAAGCATCATAATAAACTTGCTGAGTCCGGCGCCCCAGGTGCCTTTTTACTTGGTTTTATTTTTGCCCTGGCGTTTTGTCCGATTTCAGCGGCTTTATTCTTTGGCAGCCTTATTCCTTTAGCGATTAACAGTAAAAGCGGTATCGTCCTGCCTTTCCTTTATGGAATTGGCACGGGGTTGCCGGTTTTTTTATTTGCTGTTGCCATTGCTTTGGGCGTAACATCATTGAGCTATTGGTTCCATAGGATTACGCGGATTGAATACTATACCCGCAAAATTACCGGAGTTGTATTCATTATTGCAGGCTTCTATTATATAGGAGTATATATAATAAAGTTACTCTAATTAGGAGAAATAAATGGGTAAGGTTGTATGTAAAGAAAGGAATTTAGGATTTTTTGAGAGATATCTCACTTTGTGGGTTGTTTTTTGTATTGGCTTAGGAATCCTCATTGGCAAGGTTGCTCCAGCTGCGGCAAGGCTGCTTGACGGCATGGCTATCTATGTAAACGGAGCACCGGTAGTTTCAATACCAATTGCGATTTGTTTATTCTTTATGATGTATCCCATCATGGTAAAAATCGATTTCGCGGAAGTTATAAAAGCAGGCAAATCTCCTAAACCGGTATGGCTGACACTTTTTGTGAATTGGGCAATAAAACCTTTTACCATGTATGCCATAGCTTATTTTTTTCTGGGAATTTTATTTAAAGGATTTATTGGCGCAGAGGCGGTGGATTTTGTTAAACTTCCTCCCGGAGCTGATTGGTTACTGGGGTCAATACACGGCGCGGGAACAGTTGTGATGCATGAAGGCTTAAAGATGCTCCAGGTGCCGCTCTGGCGCAGTTATTTTGCCGGATGTATCTTGTTGGGTATTGCTCCTTGCACGGCGATGGTTCTGGTATGGGGGTTTCTGGCTAAAGGCAATGATGGACATACCCTGGTTATGGTGGCGATTAATTCGCTAACCATGCTTTTACTTTATGGAGTTTTAGGCGGATTTCTTCTGGGTGTTGGAAGAATGCCGGTCCCCTGGCAGGCCTTATTATTATCAATTGTTATCTATGTGGCATTGCCTCTTGTAGCCGGATATTTTTCGCGGAAGTGGATTGTGTCATATAAAGGCATGGAATGGTTTAATGAGAAATTCCTTCATGTGCTGAGCCCCGTTTCAATCATTGCGCTTTTATTTACTCTCGTGCTTTTGTTTTCATTTAAAGGAGAAATTATTCTTGGCCAGCCGCTAACGATCCTATGGATAGCAATCCCGCTTTTTATCCAGACGTGTTTGATTTTTGCAATCACATACTGGCTGGCGAAGAGAATGCGCTTGAAGTATGAAGATGCGGCTCCTTCGGCAATGGTTGGCGCAAGTAATCATTTTGAAGTGGCGATCGCCACAGCGACCATGTTGTTTGGGATTTCATCAGGTGCGGCGCTGGCGACAGTTGTTGGTGTTTTGATTGAAGTACCGGTTATGTTAATGCTGGTAAAATTTTGCTTACGAACACAGCATTGGTTTAGGCGCCATAACTCTCAAGAAAAACGGGTCTTATTTATCTGTGTGCATAATTCGGCGCGGTCTCAAATGGCCGAGGCTTTCTTAAAACAAATGGCTGGAGATAAGTTTGAAGTAGAAAGCGCTGGCCTTGAGCCAGGCAAGTTGAATCCCATAGTTGTTGAAGCTATGAAGGAAGTTGAAATTGATATTTCGCACAACAAAACAAAAAGCGTTTTTGATTTTTACAAACAGGGCAAGCAATACGATTATGTAATTACTGTTTGTGATGAATCACAATCAGGTTCATGTCCTGTGTTTCTCGGCAAAGGCGAGCAGCTTCATTGGGGATTTGATGATCCGTCAGGTTTTGAAGGTACCTTCGAAGACAGGTTAAATAAAACCAGAAAGGTGCGGGATCAGATTAGGAATAAGATTAAAGAGTGGTTAGGGTAATTCTAGTTTTTTTGTGCCTAAAAATAATTGTTCTCTCCCTCCAGTGATGTTATAATAAAAACACTATGGTTACGATTATTTTTGTTATTGCGGCTCTAATCTTTGGGCTGGGTTATTTGAGATACGGCAAATTCCTGGCCCGTTTTTTTGAACTTGATAACAAGAATCCTGCTCCTTCAAGCAGTATGTATGATGGGGTCGACTTTGTACCGTCCCCCGCAGTGGTATTATTCGGCCACCATTTTTCATCTATCGCCGGAGCCGGGCCGGTTTTAGGCCCGATTATTGCCGGTTTGGCTTTTGGCTGGCTCCCGGTATGGCTATGGGTGGTTATCGGCTCTATTTTTATCGGCGGCGTTCATGATTTCTCAAGCCTGGTGATTTCCATGCGTAACCGCGGCAGGTCAATTGCCGAAATCGCCAATACCTATATGTCCAGGCGCTCTTATCGGCTGATGCTGATTTTTATCTGGCTTACCCTGGTATATGTGCTCACTGTATTTACGGATTTGACTGCCGTAGCTTTTAAAGCTGATGGCGGGGTAGCTGCTTCTTCTTTCTTATTCATAATATTGGCTGTTGGATTCGGGATCTCTCTCTACCGTTTAAAGATTCCGCTTGCCTGGGCTACGGGTATATTTGTGTTTTTACTCTTGTTTTGTGTTTGGCTTGGCCAGCGCATACCGTTTGATAATATCCCGGCTTTATTTGGCAGCAGCGTAAAAACTTGGAGTATCGCGCTGATTATTTATTGTTTTATTGCCTCGGTTACCCCGGTTTGGATGCTGCTTCAGCCAAGGGATTATCTCTCGAGCTTCCTATTATATGGTTCTATCTTGGGAGGTTTTTTTGGGATACTTTTCGGCGGATATGCCTTAAAATACCCTGCTTTTACAGGATGGGCTTCACCTGATATAGGCCCGATGTTTCCGCTTTTATTTGTTACTGTAGCCTGCGGGGCGATCAGCGGCTTCCATTCCATTGTTGCCAGCGGTACTTCTTCTAAACAAATCAAGAAAGAAACTCACGTATTGCCAATAGGTTATGGAGCGATGCTTATAGAGGGATTAGTGGCGGTGATTGCCCTTACCACCATAATGATTATTGGTAAGAATGATTCATTGACTAAAGGGGCTCCGCTTGCCATTTATGGTGCAGGTATGGCTAAATTCCTTTCTATATTTGGAATTCCGGAAAAATATGGCAATTCCTTCGGAATTCTTGCCCTTTCTACTTTTATTTTGACTACCCTTGATACCGCGACCAGGCTTGGCCGTTATATTTTTCAGGAATTCTTTAGCATGGAACACAAGAGTTCCCGCTACATAGCTACAGCAGCAACTTTATGTTTACCAGCCATGTTTGTTTTGATAAATTTAAAGGATGCCAGCGGCAATATTGTCTCTGCCTGGAAGATTATCTGGCCTGTTTTCGGAGCGACCAACCAGTTATTGGCAGGTTTGGCGCTTATGGTAGTGGGGGTTTGGCTAAAGAAGAAAGGCAAACCCATTTGGTTTGTAGTATTGCCGATGATATTTATACTGGCGATGACCTTATGGGCCTTGTTTATCGTAATCCTGCAATATAAGTTTAGCCTGCTTGGATTTATTGGAGGGATTTTACTACTCCTATCTGTTTTTTTGGTTCTTGAGGCGGTTAAGATATTCCAAATGAAAATAAAGTGATTATCTTATAACTTCAAGGCATGTATAGAGATATATAAAACGCCTTGTTAATCAACGATTTGTATGTTATATTAAAACAACAATTTTGAAAAATTGGGGTGAAGATGGTTCAACCAAATAAACGAAAACTTCCTTGTATAATTTAATAATTCCAAACTCAAATTTCTTGCCCTTACAGGCGCAAGGGGTTTGAGTTTTTTTATACCTTATATTCCATAGAGGGGTAATTTATGCGTATATACATAAGATTAATTATTCAAACCTGTATTCTGGTTTTAATCGCCATTATTTTATTTTCTGTCTTTATCCGGCTGGAATTTAAACAGTCTGCTATTTTATTCCATGGCCAGAGGAAAAGCACGGAAAATACTTTTGACAAGATTCTAGAGCTTAAATCCAAGAGCCTGGAAACACTTGCCATGGATTATACCTATTGGGATGAAATGGTAAAATATGTTAAAAACCCCAATGCAGCCTGGGCTGAACAGAATTTAAAGACCGCCATCCCGACTTTTGGCGCTGATTTATTGGTGGTTTATAATGCAAAGTCTTTTCCTGTCTCCTATTTTGTTTCCGAGGGCAAAGAAATTCTGTATGAGCAATTTATGCAGAAGATAGATTTAGCTAAAGTTTTCGAGCAAAAGAGGCTAAGGCATTTTTTTGCCCATGTTGCTGAAGGAGTTTTGGAAATTTACGGCTCTACAATCCATCCTACCGATGATGCGGAGAGAAAAACTGAGCCGCAGGGTTATATGTTTGTCGCCAGGCTGTGGGGCAAGGAATTTATTGACGGAATTTCCGATATTACCGATTGCCAGCTATCGCTAATTTACCCGTCCAGCAAGATAACTTTCATGAATAGAATTGAGCATAAGGAAGAGACTATACAGTTCTCAAGAATCTTAAGGGGCTGGGATGATAACCCTGTTGCCAGGATAGATGTAACCCGGATATCGCCAAGCCTTATCGAGGCTAAAGCTATGTCGAGGATTGAGATTATCCTTATTGCATCCTTTGTTATATTTATTGCTTTAATTTATATCTGGTTTATTTTACGCCAGGTGTATGAGCCCTTGATCCTTATATCCAGGGCGCTTAAAGAAAATAAGCTGGAGTATATTTCCAAAATGAAGTTCGCAACTAATGAATTTGGCGAAATAGCCAGGCTTATATTTAAGTTCTCGGAAAACGAAATCCAGCTTGCCGAAGAGATAAAATTACTCAAAACCGCAGAGAACCAGTTAGAAAAAGAGCGCGACCGCGTGCAGGAGTATTTGGATATTGCCGGGGTCATGATAATGATCTTAGACCATAAAGGAAATATCAGCTTGATTAATAAGAAGGGCTGCCAGATCCTTGGGTATGAGGAGCCGGAACTAATAGGCAGGAATTGGTTTCAAAACTGCCTCCCGGAAGAAAACAAGGAAGAAATATTCAGAGTCTTTAATAGCCTGCTTTCGGGAGATGAGAGTTCCTATGAGTATTATGAAAACCGGGTTTTAAGAAAAGACGGAAGCTCGCGTATAATAGCGTTTCATAACGCTATCCTTAGGAATAAGGCGTCTCAACTTATCGGTGTTTTGGTTTCAGGGGAGGATATTACCGAGCGAAAGCAAGCGGAAAAAGATTTGCATAATATTTCCGCAGAGTTGCGCATGATAGTTGATTCTTCCCAGAGTATGATTTTTTATAAAGATAAGGAGAACCGTTTTGTTTTGGTGAATAAGACCTTCGCGGATATATGTGGGCTGGCCCGGGAAGATATTGAGGGAAAGACCGCTTTTGAGATTTTTCCGGAAAACGCAAAAGAATACTGGCAAGACGATCTGGAAGTAATTGCTACAGGGCAGAAGAAGCTGAATATTATTGAGCCATTGGCGACAAGTAGTGGCCAGGTATGGGTGCGGACAGATAAGATCCCTTATGTTGATAATCAAGGTAATATTATAGGAATAATCGGTTTTGCGTTAGATGTTACTGAATATAGGCAGGCGGAAGAAAAACTGCGGGAGAGTGAGGAGCGCTACCGGTTCCTTTTTAATGGTTCGCATGACGCATTGATGACTCTGGAGCCTCCTGATTTTAAATTTACCTCCGCAAATGAGGCAACTATAAAAATGTTTGGGCTCAAGAGTGAGGCAGAATTTGTTACCCTTTTTCCATGGGATCTATCTCCGGAGATGCAACCGGATGGCAAGCCTTCTGTTGTAAAGGCCAAGGAGATGCTGGAAAATGCCTTGCGTGAAGGTTCCTTTTATTTTGATTGGGTGCATAAGCGTCCTGATGGCAGCGAGCTTCCTTGTTCTGTATTACTTAGCGTATTGACCTTGGGCGGGAAAAAGATAGTTCAGGCAAATGTACGCGATATTTCCGAGAAAAAGAAAATAGAAGAGGAGTTGAACCGGAAAGCTGAATTCCTGGAAGCCCAAAAAGAAGCCTCGCTTGATGGTTTGCTTGTGGTTGATGAAAACATGCAGAAGATTATGGTAAATAACCGGCTGATTGAGTTATTTAAGATCCCGCAACAGATTGTTGAGGATAAGCGGGATGAAGTGCTTCTGCAGTATGTGGTAAGTAAAACAAAAGACCCGCAGGGGTTTTTGGAGAAGGTAAACTACCTTTATGCTCATCAGAATGAAAAAAGCCGTGACGAGATAGAGTTTAGCGACGGAATGGTCCTTGACCGGTATTCATCTCCCGTGATTGACAAAAACGGCAAATACTTTGGACGCATTTGGACCTTCCGCGATATCACCGAGCTTAAGCAGGCAGAGCAGGAGTTGAAAAAAGACCTGCATGACCTGGAGGTTTTTTATAAAGCCTCTATCGGCAGGGAAGAGCGCATATTGGAGCTCAAGAAACGAATAAAAGAACTCGAGCTAAAATTGGGCAGCGCTAAATTAACTCCGTAACCAGGAGAAAATGGTGCCTACAGCATTATTCTTTTACGGTTTTGTATTTATACTTATGTGCCTGGTTTTAACCGCTATCCCCAAAAAGGAAGATTTTCTCGGTATTGTAAAAAACTTTTGGGCGCTGGCGCTTTTTGGGCTGATCCACGGGAGCAGCGCCTGGTTTAGCATATTGATTGTAAAGTTAGGGTTATCAAACTCCGGATTGTTTTCTGCTATAAGCATTGTCCTTCTCCCCCTTTCTTTTATTTTTATAGTTTTATTCGGGGTGCTCAATATCCGGCAACGTGATCCCGCCGCATACAAATGGCTGCGTTTTCTTCCGCTTGCCTGTTTATTGCCTTGGTTTTTGGCTTGTATTACCGGCAAGGGGGCAGTGACTGCCGGGATAATGGCGCGTTATTTTATATGTTTTCCCGGGATGGTAATCGTTATCATTGATATAGCCAGCCGGCTTGTTTTATATAAAAAAGAATTGCCAGTATTGGTTTTTATCAGCGCAGTAGCTTTTATTTCGGTCAGCGGCATATATGCTATTGTCGCCGGGTTGGTTGTCCCTAAGGCTGATTTCTTCCCCGCGTCATTAATAAACTATACCAGTTTTATCGGGATATTCGGTTTTCCTGCACAGGTTATCCGGATAGCCTGTGCCATTGCCATGACTGTTTCAGCTTTTGGGATGACGGGGATTTTTTATAAGGATAAAATAAAGATCCGCCTGATCGGGGGCATCAGGCGCAAGGTTTTGGTTTTTACGGTATTGTTCAGCTCGATTATTCTTGTAATTAGCGTACTGATGCTTTATTTTTCAGGAATATTCACGCTCCGGCAGGTTACTTTCAGCCAGCAGCAGGCCATTGTTCAGTTGATGGCTAATTCTATCGGGGAGATGATTGAGTCTGAAGTTAAGGAATTAGAAGTCTATGTGGCCAGCCCCAGTATATGGGAGGCTGTGATTAAGGATGTAAACCTTAAATATTCTGCGGCTCCCGACAGCAGTATCCTGGAATATTTCGCAAATAAGGATAAGCAATGGAAACAGGCATCATCTGACAGCCCGGTAGTTGATAAGTATCTTAATACGCTGCTTAGCCTGCGCCTTAAGAAATTTGTCGAGATGAAAGGCAATATCGCGGAGATATTTTTTACTGATAGGTACGGCGGCCTGGTAGTTGCTTCCTCAAAGACAAGTGATTTTTATCAAGCGGATGAATCCTGGTGGCAGAATACTTTTGACGGGGGCAAGGGCCGTGTTTTTATCGGCGATATGGAGTATGATGAATCCAGCAATAGCTGGTCAATTGTCATCTCAGTGCCGGTCTACAGCAAGCATACAGAGGTAATCGGTGTATGCAAGGCAGTTTATAATACATTAAAGTTTTCCGATGTGGTTTCTAGATTTGAAATAGGCTCTACCGGCCGGGCGATCCTGTTTGATAATAAAGGGGAGCTTATATGCCAAAGCGGCCACGGGCTTACTAAAACCAAAAATTCTGTTTTGTCTGAATGGAATGTTATAAATAAAGCGCAATCAAAGAAATCATTTTCATTATCCGCTTATGTCCGCCGCGATACGGGCAGCGTACTTTTAATGTCGTGGGCGGTCGTGCCGTTTAAGGGCTTATTGGAGCAAGGGGTAAAGTGGTTCGCTTGTGTTGAACAGGAGACCAAAGAGATATTTGCCGGACAGGAGTTAATTCTTCTTTTGTATTCCATATTGTTATTCGTGGTATTGGTGGTTATATCTATGTACTTCAGCTTTTTGTTCGTACGTTTGTTAATTCGGCCTATTGAGAAGATGCGTTTAGGTATGCGTGAAATTGCCGCGGGCAACCTCAGCTACTATTTGAGCTTAAGAAGCGGCGATGAACTTGAAGACCTTTCGGATTCTTTTAACGTGATGATTGATACCCTGCGTAAGACCCTGGTTTCCAAGGACGCATTGATTGCGGAGGTTTCTGAGCGTAAACAGGCGGAGTGCCTGCTTGAGCAATCCAGGGATAAGCTGGAGAAGCAGGCGCAGGAATTAAGCCTTCAGCTGAAAGAGACGGAGAAGGTCCATGAGATAATGATGAGCATGATGGAAGATAATAATTCGATCAGGGAGGCGCTGGAGAAGAGCCTGGCAGAATTAAAGCAGGCGCAGGAGATGATGGTACAGGTAGCAAAGCTTGGCGCGGTAGGGCAGTTAGCCAGCGGAGTAGCGCATGAGGTTAAAAACCCCTTAGGAATAATTTTACAGGGCATAAACTATATGGAGAATAAGATACCGGAGAAAGAAAAAGACGCTCGGGAAGTTCTGGAGATGATGAAAGACGGCATTAGCCGCGCGGATAAGATCATTAACGGCCTGCTTGATTTTTCCAAGTCTACCAAATTAGAGTTACAAAAAGAGGATATAAATTCCGTATTGGAAAGTTCAATAAGTTTAGCGCAGGTCTCATCAAGATTCTCCGGAGTGCAGATTGTCAGGGAAATGACAAAACGCATTCCTAAGATAAAAATTGATAAGAATAAGATGGAGCAGGTGTTTATTAATGTCCTGGTTAACGCGGCACAGGCTATAGATAACAAAGGCAGGATTACCGTGCGCAGCTATTTAAAGAGATTAGGGCAAACTGAGAAATCGCGGATTAATAAAGAAACAATTTATTTTGCTGCCGGCGAAGAAGCCTTAATAGTTGAAATTGAGGATACGGGAACGGGTATTTCCGAAGAAAACTTGAAAAAAATATTTGACGCGTTTTTTTCCACCAAGGGGCCTAAGGGTGGGGCGGGTTTAGGTTTAGGGATAGTTTTAAGTATAGTGGATATGCATAAAGGGTTAATTGATGTAGAAAGCCAGCTTGGCAAGGGGACCAAGGTAACTATCACCTTGAAGTTAGCCACGGAGGGGCAGGATGGTTAAGAAAATATTAATCATTGATGATGAAATTGATTTTAGCAAGTTAGTCAAGATGAACCTGGAGTTAGGCGGTGCTTTTAAAGTAGAGATGGCTGTAAAAGGGAGCGAGGGGATTAAGTTGGCCGCAAGGCTAAAACCGCATTTAATCCTGCTGGATGTGCTTATGCCCGATATGGACGGATTCCAGGTATTGGAGAAATTGAAAGGAAATTCAAATACCGCCCCGGTTCCTGTGATTATGCTCAGCGCAAAAGGTGATGATACAACCAGGAGAGAGGCCTTAGGTAAAGAGGTTGAATTGTTTATAACGAAACCAATAGACTCAAACGAATTAAAGGATAAAATAATAAAGGTCTTAAAGCGTATAAAAGGAGCATAGTTATGCCTAAGAAAAAGATATTAGTCATAGATGATGAAAAGAACCTCTGCACTTTGTTAAAATCAAATTTAGAGAATACCGGAGAGTATGAGGTAACTACGGCCTATTCCGGAGAAGAGGGGTTAGAAAAGGCAAGGGAAACAGAATATGATTTAGTGATCACGGATTTTAAGATGCCCGGCTTAAACGGCAGGCAGGTGCTCAACGCGCTGAAGGATATGAAGCCAAATTCTCCGGTAGTGCTTTGCTCTGTTTACCATGACGACCCCAGCACGGTCACTGCTTTGGACATAGCCAAGGCCGACGGGATAATCACAAAACCATTTGAACATAAACAGCTTTATAGCACGATAAGAAATATTCTATCTGATAGTTCTATGCCAAACAAGGCCAAGGCTAAAAAGGAGACCAGAGATGCCTAATAAGAAGATATTAGTTGTGGATGATGAAGTTGATTTTACCAGGTTATTAAAATCTAATCTTGAGGAGACCGGAAAATATGAAGTATTAGCTCTGCCTAATGCTAATGATATCATCTCTCAGGTCCATGCCTTTAAACCCGACATCATTCTGCTCGATATTATCATGCCCGGGACCAAAGGGATAGAGGTGTGCGAGATGCTGAATAAAGATATAATCGGCAGGGCCATACCTATCATTATTATTTCCGCGCTGGCTAAGGACGCGGATAAATATAAGGCTTATAGGGTTGGAGTAGTGGACTATATGGAGAAGCCGATCGAAATAGAGCGCTTGATCGTAAAAATAGATAAGTATATTGAATTTAAGCAAGGTAATTGATATTTAAGGGCTGGTTACAGGAAGAAACGTCCCCCTGATTTTTCCTATTGACAAAATAATAAAAAAGTAATAATTTTATAATTATAATTTTTTTAAAAGGAGGACCCTGACTCGTTTCACTCGTCAGGATTATTCTGGATAAAAAATAAAGGAGGAAAATATGGATACCGGCCTTAGTGTTATCAATGAGAAAGTCCAAAAAGAAAGCCTGTTTGTGCAAAGCCTGCTCGCCGAAATAGGCAAGGTTATTGTCGGCCAAAAATACCTTATTGAGAGGCTGCTGGTCGGCTTATTTGCCAACGGGCATATACTGGTTGAGGGCCTGCCAGGGCTGGCTAAGACCTTGTCCATTAAAACATTAGCCCAGGTTATAAATACAAAATTTCAAAGGATACAGTTTACTCCCGATCTGTTGCCTGCGGATCTGATCGGTACGCTTATTTATAATCCTAAAGACGGGGCGTTCTCAACCAAGAAGGGGCCGATATTCGCTAATATTATTTTGGCGGATGAAATAAACCGCGCGCCGGCAAAGGTACAGAGCGCACTGCTTGAGGCGATGCAGGAAAGGCAGGTTACTATCGGAGAAAATACCTTTAAGCTGGACGATCCCTTTTTAGTCATGGCGACTCAGAATCCTATAGAGCAGGAGGGCACATATCCGCTGCCTGAGGCGCAGATTGACAGGTTTATGCTTAAAATCAATATAACCTATCCGGATATCAAAGAAGAGCATATGATTTTAAAGCGTATGGGTTTTACCGATAATAAGATTGGGGTGAATTCCGTTGTGCAGCCGCAGGATATTATCAGGGCGCGCAGCGTGGTTGATGAGGTTTATATGGATGAGAAAATAGAAAAATACATCCTGGATGTAGTATTTGCCACAAGGGAGCCCCAGAAATACAAACTTAGCGAACTTGCCGGGCTCATCCAGTATGGCGCCAGCCCCAGGGCGAGTATCTATCTTATGTTGGCATCTAAAGCATATGCCTTTATCCAGGGCAGGGGGTATGTTACTCCTCAGGATGTGAAATCCATCGGCCCGGATGTATTGCGCCACCGGGTAATTGTAAGCTATGAGGCAGAGGCTGAAGAGAAGACTTCAGAGGATATAATCAAAAAGATATTTACCGATGTAGAAGTACCTTAAAAACAGAGATGATCCCAAAAGAAGTATTGAAAAATATCCGCCGTATCCAGATAACTACATCGCGCATGGTAACCGATGTGTTTGCCGGCCAGTACCAGAGTGTGTTTAAAGGCAAGGGTATGGAATTTGAGGAGGTGCGTGAGTATCAGCCGGGGGATGAAATCCGTTCCATAGACTGGAATGTTACCGCCAGGATAGGGGCCCCTTATATAAAAAAGTTTGTAGAAGAGAGGGAGCTGACGGTAATGCTCATTCTGGATATATCTCCTTCCTCTTTTTTCGGCACCAGAAACCAACTTAAGATGCGGCTTGCGGCTGAAGTTTGTTCGGTCTTGGCGCTGGCCGCGATAAAAAATAATGATAAGGTGGGTTTTATCGCTTTTACCGACAGGATCGAGAAATTTATTCCCGCGCGCAAAGGCCTGCGCCATGTTTTGCGCATCATCAGTGAGGCTTTATACTCTAAACCCGTAGGCAGGAAAACAGAGATCGCCGCAGCCCTGGAATACCTGAATAAAGTTACTACACGCAAGACAGTCACATTTGTTATTTCTGATTTCTACGCGCCTGATTTTAAAAAGATGCTGGCGGTAAGTAATAAACGCCATGATATTGTAGCCATAACCGTAACCGACCCAAGAGAACTGGAGCTGGCGGATGCCGGAATAGTAAAGTTGGAGGATTTAGAAAGCGGCCAGACATTTATGGTGGATACCTCAGATCCTGCCTTGCGCAAGAGGTATGCTCAAGATGCCTTGCAAAGGCAGCTTGACAGAGATAAGTTATTTCGCTCGATAAACGTAGATACTATTGATCTCAGGACAGATATGCCTTATTCAAAAAGCCTGTTCAGGTTTTTTAAGGCCAGAGAGAGGAGGTTGAGGATAAGATGAAAAATAATTTTAAAATTATTATAATCATAATGATTCTGTTAATAGCAGTTGGATTATACTTTGCGAAAAATATCGCCAGCTTTACAAATAGCAGCCAGAAATCAGCCTGGACGGATAAACTGCAGTTGGAGTATGCCAATACCTTGCTTGCTAAAGGCTTGAATGCCGATGCGGCGCAGGCATACGAGGCTTATATAGAAAAAGTAAACCTGGATAGCAAGGAGCTGGCAAGTGCCTGCTATAAACTGGGGAATATTTACCTGGATTTAAAAGAGTACGAAAAGGCCTTGGCCGGTTTATATAAAAGTGAGTTACTCGATCCTGAAGCGGGTTACAAACAGGATCTGGACCAAAAGATAGTCAGCGCTTTAGAGAATCTGGGTTTGAGCCAGCAGGCGCAATATGAATTAGAGAGCCGCACCTCCATTAAGCCGGCCGGGCAAACGAATGAAAAGATCGCCGTCAGGATCGGTAAGAGAGCTATTACAAATGAAGAGATAGACATGGTTATTAACCGGCTTCCTGAACAGGCGAAAAAAGGGTTAAACAGCAATGATGCCAAGCTGAGATTCGTCCGGGAATATGTGGCCACGGAGGTGCTTTATGAAAAAGCTAAAAAGCTGGGGTTGGATAAAAATATAAATACCCGGGCCGCGGTCGAAGATTTTAAGAAACAGCTTGTCTTGCAGGAGCTGCTGCGGGATGAAATAAAGAAAGAATTAAAGGTTAGCCCTGAGGATGTTTCTTTGTACTACAAGGCCAATAAGGACAGGTATAGCGCTCCTGAAAGGGCCAAGGTATCATTCCTGGAGTTAGATGGCCCGGCTAAAAGCGATGAAACAGCTGTCAAGCTTAAGCAGGGTAAAGGGAAGAAAATAGAACAATGGATTGAAAAAGGCTCTCTCTTTCTTCCGGAGGGCATAGGGGAATCAGGAGAGGCGGTAGAAAGTATTTTTAAGCAGGATAAGGGGGATTTGACCAGCCCGGTTAAGATTAAGGACAAGTTGTATATGTTTATGGTTAATCAGAAAGAGCCGCAGAGATTGCAGGAGTTTTCCGAGGTAAAGGAGCAGGTAGAAAGAGAGTATTATATGCAAAAGGAGCAGCAGATTGTGCAATCTTTACTGAATAAGGCCTTAGAACAGCAGGAGATCGAGATTTCATACCAGCCCAAAATGGAAAATGAGAAGACTGCAAAATAAAATACTGCTTTTAAGCTTAGGTGTTTTTTTTATAGCCGCGGAATTATCCGGTTGCGCTAAGCCCAAAAAAGAGCCGGGCGCAGCGATTACGGTTAAGGCGCAGGTAGATAAGGCGGCAGCCGCAATCGGGGATAAGGTTAAATATACAATTTTTATTGAGAAGGATAAAGATATCGAGATCGAGCCTTTTGTATTTGGCGAGAATTTGGGTAATTTCGCAATCAAAGATTTTGGCTCAAAAAAAAGCACTTTCTTTAACAAGGAAAAGATCTCTCAGTGGTATATTCTGGATACATATATTACCGGAAAGACTACTATCCCTAAGGTTACGTTTAAGTATAAAAGCAAGAATGATTTGGATTGGAGCCAGATTGAGGCCGGGGAAGTTTCCGTAGAGGTAAAAAGCCTCCTGGATGAGTCCGGCCCTAATGCTCAAATGCGGGATATCAAAGGCCCGGTAGGCCTGCCTTCGGTAATAATCAAATACCTGATTCCGCTTGGTTTATTATTTTTAGTTATTTTAGGTTCTTTAGCGGGGTATTTTCTTAAGAAAAACAAAGAAGAAAATGTTGTTCCTAAAAGGCCGGCTCATGAAATAGCCTATGAACAGCTTGAGGCATTGAGGCTAAAGGATTATATCATCCGGGGATTGATTAAAGAATATTATACGGAAGTTTCAGATATTATCAGGCATTACCTTGAGAACAGGTTCAGGCTTAAGGCCCCTGAGATGACTACCGAAGAGTTCCTGGTAAGCGTCCGGGATGCAGGGGAGTTGATCAGCGAGCATAAAAATCTGCTCAAGGAGTTCCTGCTTTGCGCTGACCTGGTAAAATTCGCCAAGTACGCGCCTCTCCCCGATGAGGTAAATTCCATTTTTGATTCAGCAAAACGTTTTATAGACCAGACAAAAGAAAATGAGCCTGCATAATCCGTTTGTTTTGATCTTAATCCCAATAGCAATATTGCTTTTTTTGTATAAGCAGAAAAAGCAGGTTTCTGAATCCGGATTTAAATTTTCCTCGGGAGAATTAGTGGGGAGGTTGAAGGCTTCTTTTAAGTTAAGGCTCAGCCAGAACCTGATTTATCTGAGGATGTTAGCGGTTATATTGCTGATATTGGCCCTGGCCCGGCCCCAAAGCCCGGTTGCTGATTCCAAAATACAGTCCGAAGGCATAGATATAGTCCTGGCAATTGATTGTTCCACCAGTATGCTTGCCGAGGATTTTAAATTGGGAGGGCAAAGGCAGAACAGGGTGGAGGTGGTTAAGAATGTAGTCAAAGATTTTATTATGGGAAGAAAAAACGACCGCATAGCCATTGTGGTTTTTGCTTCCCGGGCGTATACGGTTTGCCCTTTGACCCTGGATTATGGCTGGCTTTTAGATAACCTGGAAAGGGTAAAGAGCGGACTGGTAGAGGATGGGACAGCCATTGGTTCGGGGATCGCTACCTCTTTAAACCGGCTCAAAGATAGCAAAGGAAAAAGCAAGGTAGTCATCCTGCTTACCGACGGACGTAATAATACGGGCAAGATTTCTCCTCTTACCGCTTCAGAAGCAGCCAAGGCTTTAAAGATTAAGGTATACACCATCGGCGCCGGCTCAAAAGGCCCGGTGCCTTATCCGGTAAAAGACTTTTTCGGCAACACCGTGTATCAACCGGTACAGATTGATATTGATGAGGATACTTTGATAAAAATCGCGGATATGACCGGGGCAAAATATTTCCGGGCTACTGACACTGAAAGCCTGCGTAAAATTTATAAAGAGATAGACGGGCTCGAGAAGACAGTTATAGAGGAGAAGGGGTACCTGGAATATAATGAATTATTCAATATATTCTTAATCTTGAGCTTGGCATTTTTGTTTCTGGATATTGTTTTATCCAACACTATTTTGAGGAAGATACCATGAGGTTTGCGGCGGCAAATTTTTCGTTTGGGTTTATTATTATCCTTGCCCTGGTGCTCTTTTATTACTGGGCGGCTAAAGCACGCAAGGCAGCGCTGGAAAGATTTGCTCAAAAGGAGATGCTTAGCGAGTTATTGTCACGCTTAGATTACAAAAAGAGATTCCTGAAGTTAAGCTTGATGGTTTTAGCAATATCGCTTATGCTTTTTGCATTGATGCGGCCGCAATGGGGTTTTCATTGGGAGGAGGTAAAAAGAAGAGGGGTAGATATACTGATAGCCCTGGATACCTCAAAAAGCATGCTTGCCGAGGATGTAAAACCGAGCAGGTTCGAGCGTTCAAAACTTGCGATTAAAGATTTAACCCGTAATCTTAAAGGGGATAGGATTGGGCTAATCGCCTTTTCCGGCAACGCGTTTTTGCAATGCCCTTTAACCCTGGATTACGGAGGATTTTCGCTTTCATTGGATAATACCGGCATAGATTCCATTCCTAAAGGCGGAACCTCAATAACCAGCGCGATCAAAGAGGCCTTGAGAAGTTATGAGGGTGGGCAGAAGAAATACAAGGTGTTGATTATTATTACCGACGGTGAGGACCATGAAGGCGCCCTTGAACAGGCCTGCGAAGAGGCCAAAAAAGAAGGGATAAGAATATTTTGCATCGGTATCGGCACCAAAGACGGTGAACTTATCCCTGTTACGGATGAAGCCGGGAGAAAATCATTTCTCAAAGACCGCCAGGGCAATGTGGTGAAGTCGCGCCTTGATGAAACGAGTTTACAGAAGATCGCCTTAAATACCGGCGGTGTATATATAAGGGCTACTAACGCGGAGTTCGGCCTGGAGCTGGTTTACCGGGAAAGAATAGCCAGGATGGAAAAAAGGGAGCTTGAGGCTAAAATGAACAGGCATTACGAAGAAAGGTTCCAGTTATTCTTATGGCTGGCCCTGTTTTTACTTTTGCTCGAGTGTTTTATAAGCGATAAGAAAACAATAAAGGGTGTTTCTTAGGATGATAAAATCAGCGTTTATTATATTGCAGTCTGTCTTTATAGTGTGCGGGTCTTACCTATCCTGCTCTGCCGAAGACAGCGCGGGATTAGTAAGGAAGGCAAACAGGTTATATAAGCAGGAGAAATATGATGAGGCGGTTAAATTATATAATGAGGCGCAAATTAAATCTCCTGATTCAGCTGAAATTAACTATAATATAGGTATAGCCCAGTATAAAAAAGAGGATTATGCCTCAGCTGTTGGATTTCTTGAGCGGGCGACCGCTTCCAGGGACAAGATCTTAGAGTCCAAGGCAAACTTTAATATCGCGAATTCAAAATATAAATTCGGTAAACTTAAAGAAAACACAGAGCTTAAGGAAACCGTAAATTTATTGCGCCAATCACTGGACTATTACAAAAGGACAATAGAGTTAAACTCTAAGGATGAGGATGCCAGGATCAACCATGAGTTGGTGGAGAAGGAGTTGAAGATGCTCTTGGATAAATTAAAACAGGAGCAGGAGAAGAAGAAGGATCAATCTGAAGAGGAAAAAGAGAAAAAAGAAGGCCAGGCGCAATCTCAGGAGGGAGAGCAGGAAGATAAGCAGGGCCAGCAGGCGCAACAGGCAGCTAAGGCAGAAGGGCAAGAAGCAGAGGAGAAAAAGAAAGAAGAGGCTAAGGCAGCCAGTGAAGCTAAGCAGGCTGAAGAAACAAGGGAAATGTCAGAGCAGGAAGCAAGTATGCTTTTGGAAGGATACCGGCAGGAAGAAAACTCCACAGGAAAATTAGAAGATAAGAAAAGGGGTTTTGCCGGGGATGTATTGAAGGATTGGTAATGGCCAGCATGAAAAATAAAAATATTTTCTTAAAATTTCTGAGCTTGAGCTTAGGTATTGTTTTTTATACCCTAAGTTTTGCTCCTCCTTGTTTTGCCAGGGAGATTAGTTTTGAGGCTACAGTAGATAGGCGTAAAGTATCTTTGGGGGGTTCTTTCCAACTGTCTTTAAACTTTAGCAACGCGCAGGATATGCCCGCTCCGGAACTACCAGCCATAGACGGATTTCAATCCCGGTATTTAGGCCCTTCGACGATGATGTCCATTGTGAACGGAAAGGTCTCAGGCTCTATTACGCACAATTATCTGCTTTTACCTGCGAGGATAGGCACTTTTAAAATAGGCCCTTTTAAATTTGAACATAACGGAGATAAATATACATCTAACCAGCTCAATGTAGAAGTCTTGCAGGTTCAGGCGCAAAGCAATACTCAGCCGGAAGGTGATCCGCAACCCGAGATAGATGATTTAAATGACAGGGTATTTGTAACCATGCAGGTAAAAAAAGACAAGGCATATTTAAATGAAACGGTTATGCTAAGCATAAAATTGTATGTTAACAGGCTTGGCATAAGAGATATACAGTATCCGGAATTTAATCATGAGGGGTTTTCGGCAGCCACCTTTGATAAACCCAGCCAATATCAAGAGGCGCGCAATGGGGTAAATTTTGATGTTATAGAATTTAATACCCTTATCTTTGGTTTAAGGCCGGGTGAACTTAAGCTTGGGCCGGTCCATATTAAATGCAACCTGATCGTGCGCAAACAGGCAAGGCGCCGGCCTGCTTTTTCTTCTCAAGGCGTATTTGACGCGGATATATTTGATAGCTTTTTCGGCGGGTATGAGACTTATCCCCTGGATCTGAAATCCGAAGATGTTACGTTTACCGTATTGGCCTTGCCGCAAGATAGTAAACCAGGGAATTTCTCCGGCGCCCTGGGCAGTTTTTCTTTTGAGGCGTCTGCTGCGCCTTTAGAGGTAAAACTCGGCGACCCGGTGACCTTGAAGATGATCGTCAGCGGAGAAGGGAATTTTAACACTGTGGGAGTTCCCAGACTTAAATCCGGGCAGGGTTTTAAGGTCTATGAGCCCCAGATAAAACAGGAGGCTAATACAAAAAGGTTTGAGCAGATTATCATGCCTATAAGCGCCGAGGTTAAAGAAATCCCTGTGTTATCATTTGATTACTTTGATCCGGTATCCGGACAGTATAAGACTATTAACCAGGGGCCGTTTCCTATAATAATAGTCATACCTGAAAAAGAGGAAGAATCTAAGGTGGTTGAAAACAAACAGCTTGTTACCGCTGCCCTGGTTAAAGAGGAGAAATTAGGCAGGGATATTATTTATATCAAGGATAATCCCGGCCGCATAAGAAAGAAGAATGAATATCTTTATAATAATAAAATATTCCTGGGGTTTCAGGTTATTCCCCTCTTATTGTATCTGATTACGGCCCTGGTTTACGCGAAGAAACAACGGTTGAAAACAGATTTAAGGTACGCCAGGCGGCTTTTGGCCCCCCGTAAGGCCCGGGCAGGTATCCTGCAGGCAAGGAAATATTTGGATAAGGCAGAGGCCAGGAAATTCTGCGACATTCTATTTTTAACCATGCAGGAGTACCTGGGTGATAAATTCCATTTGTCATCAAAAGGTATTACTATAAGCGTCATAGATGAACATTTACGCAAAGAGGGGGTAACTGAAGAGGTTTTGGCCAAACTGAGGGATATTTTCAAGGAATGCGACATAGTCAGGTACGCTTCTAGCCAGATAAGCCGGGAAAATATGCGGGATTCTTTAAAAAAGCTGGAAGAGGTCATAGATTATTTACAAAGAAAAAGAGAATGAAAAAGATTGAGTTTGTTTTATCAATGCTCCTTACCGCGGTATTTGTTGTAATTATCTGTCCTTGTTGTTCTTTAGCGCAAGGGGCGGCGGGTAATACTCCCGGCGCGCTCTTTTACCAGGCAAATATTTATTATCAGGAAGGCAAATATGAAGAGGCAATTAAGGGATACCAAAGGCTCATTGATCTGGGATGGGAGAGCGGGAACATTTATTATAACTTGGGCAATAGTTATTTTAAGAAAAAAGAACTCGGATTAGCTGTCCTAAGTTACGAAAAGGCAAGGGGTTTCATTCCTAATGATAGCGATTTAAAATCTAACTATGATTATACCCTACAGGTATTGAATTTAGAGCCGCGGCTTTTTGGAGGGTGGTTTGAAAAAACAATTTATACCCTGTTTCAGGGTATGACCCTTGACGGCCTGGTTATCTTTTTGTCTTTTATTTATATTGTTTTAATAGCATTTTTTACCTTAAGCCTGTTTTTTAACCGATTAAGAAGTTTTTCCGGATTAGTTATCTGCGTCTTAATACCGCTATTTGTTTTATCGGCTTATGCACTGGGCAAAAGAATCAATTATTTGAGTAAATTCGCGGTTGTTGTAAGCAACGAAGTAGATGCCAAATTTGAGCCATTAGAAAACGCCACGATTTATTTTAGGCTCAGCGAAGGAAGCATGGTTGAAGTGGTGGAGGAGTCCGGGGATTGGTATAAAGTGCGACGTTTTGATAATAAGCTCGCCTGGGTAAAGAGGGATGCCTTAGGCAACTAAAGAAATAAAGGGGACGGTCTAAAATAAAGGGGACGGTTCTATTTTCTCTTACGTTTTAAATATTGAGAAAATAGAACCGTCCCCTTTATTTTCTTGACAAGGCAAGAAATGAATGTTATATTTGCTTTGTGAATAACAATTCATTATATGAATAATTGATTTTAAGAAGGAGGCAAGTTGAATCCGCTCCCCCGTAAGGCAAGGGATAGATTATTAAGAAGGACAGATATCTTGAACGCGGCCACGCGTGTTTTCGCGGAAAAAGGATATCACAAAGCAACCATGTCGGATATCGCCAGGCAGGCGGAGTATGCCGTGGGGACAATCTATCTTTATTTTAAAGATAAACAGGCTCTTTACCTGGCGCTTACGGAAGAGAAGATAGGGGAATTAATCCGCAGGATCAAGGAAAGAATTGAGAATGCCCATGGGGCGCTGGAAAAGATAAAGGCGCTAATAGAGGGGGAATTTGCTTACTTTGAAGAAAATGAGGATTTCTTCAGGATTTATTTTTCCGAGGGAGGCATGGATGGCTGGGCAATAAAGGACAAGCCTTCCCTTAAAACAGTAGAAAAGATTATGAAATTCCTGGATTATTTATCCGATATCATAAAAAATGCACAAGCCGAGAATATTATTCAAAAAGAGCTTGATCCGAAAAGGACGGCGCACTTGTTGGGCAGTATGATTAAATCGGTGATTGTCCCCTGGTTAAAAGATAGGCCATCAAAAACTGAAAGCTTAAAAGGGTTGTCGGGCTTTATCCTGAACGCGTTTTTAAACGGAACAGCAGTAAAATGAAGAAGTTTATATTAAGCGCTATAATTATTTTATTTACTCTGGATAATTCCTGTTTTGGGGCCATTGTAAATGAAAGCCGGCAGACGGAGATGGAAAAAACACTTTTTATGGCCGCAGGCGCACAGGACAGGACCTTAAGAATAGGCTTGATAGATTGTATACTTTATTGCCTGAAGAGTAACTCCGAAATTCTTATCAAGCGCATAGAGCCAAAATTAAAAGAAGATGATCTAAAAATAGCCCAGTCTGATTTTGAACCCACCTTTAACGCGGATTTTACGCTTCAGGATACCACTGAAATATCTACTTCAACCCTGCAGGGAGCGGGTAAATTTAAGTCGCATGATGCTAATTTCAACGCCGGTGTTTCTGGGAAGCTGATAACCGGCACAGAATATGATCTGGAGTTCCTTAATCAAAGGTACAAGAGCGATTCCAGTTATCAAATCTACAATCCTTATTATGCAGCTGTGCCAAAGATTACCATAACCCAGCCTCTTTTTAAGGGGTTTGGCATCTTAGTAAACAAGGCAGATATTATGATTGCCAAGAATAACCAGATGGTTTCAGAAAGAAATTTTAATGATACGGTTATGGACGCCATAAGCCGGGCCAAGGCCGCTTATTATAATTATACTTATCAGCTTGAAAGATATGCTATAGATAAGCTTTCTTTAAAGCGCGCTAATGATTTATTGGAGATAAACAAGGCCAGGTATCAAAAGGGCTTGATCAGTTCCGTGGATTTGCTCGAGACAGAGGCGGCCGCAGCAGAGAGGGAAAAAGCCCTGCTTTCCGCTGAGGCCTCCCTTAAGAGGGCGGAGGATGATTTAAAACTTGTTACCAACCTTGTGGATGATCCTGAAGTGTGGAACGCAAAAATAGAGTTGATTGATGAGCCGCAATTGCAGCAGGATGATGTGGATTTATTAAAGAGTCTGCAGGATGCTTTTATTTACCGGCCGGATTATCAGGCTGCCAAGGTGGATTTACAGAGCCGCGATATCAAGATAAAAGTTGCCAAGAACGCGCTTTTGCCGACAGTGGATTTAACCGGAAGCCTGGGGTTAAATGGATTAGGCAAAGATTACGCCTCTGCGTTAGAAAAGGCCAATCCTGATTATCCTGATTGGGGAATCGGGATAAAATTCAGCTTACCCTGGGGTACAGGGGACAGGGCTAAATATGACCAAAAAAAGCTGGAAAAAACCCAGGCCCTGCTTTCGTTTAAAAGGCTGGAGCAGAATATCATTTTTGATGTCAGGGATAAAGTAAGGATGGTAAAAACTCAATATCGCCAGGTAGAAGTGGCAAAGCTCTCCAAGGAGAAGGAAACGCAAAATTATGAAGCGCAGACTGAGCGATATGCCGCAGGCCAGGTCTCAACACATGATATCCTTGATTATCAGGATAAGCTTGCACAGTCAGAGCTTGATTATTTCAAGGCATTGGTTGATTATAATGTAGCTTTGATAGGTTTGGATAAATCTCAAGGCTTAACTTTGGTTAAAAACAATATAAAAATAGAGGGGTAAACCATGATGAGCAAAAATACTATTTTATGCGCAATAGTTATATCTTTTACAGCCCTAATTTCTGCGGGTTGCCAGGAGAAAGAAAAGGCAGGGGTTGAAAAGGAGGCTATCCCGGTCAGGGTAATTAAAGTAGAGTTAAAATCAATCAAGAATACCCTTGATTATGTGGATGATATAAAGGCCCAGGATGAGGCGGTAATTTATCCCAAGGTAAGCGGAAAGATTATTGAAAAAATCAAAGAAGAGGGGGATAAGGTTAATAAGGGTGATGTGGTGGCTTATATTGACCGGGATGAAGTAGGTTTTAAGTTTGAAAAAGCGCCTGTTGAGAGCCCGCTTACCGGTATTATCGGAAGGACATATGTGGACAAGGGCACTAGCGTTACTGTCCAAAGCCCCATAGCATTGGTGGTAGATATGGATAAAGTGAAAATAAGATTGGATATTACCGAGGAGTATTTGCCCAGGATCGCATTGGGGCAGGAGGCGCAAATAAGCATCCAGGCATATCCTGATGAAAAGTTCACCGGGGTGGTTTCAAAGATCAGCCCGGTGCTGGATTTGGATACGCGCACCGCTCCGATTGAGATAATTATTGCTAATAATGACCATCGTTTAAAAAGCGGGATGTTCGCGCAGGCGCAATTAATCCTGGAGGAGCATAAAGATGCCGTTGTAATCGCAAAAGAAGCGATTATCGGCAGGGAGGCTGAAACCTACGTATATATTGTTGAGGCAAATATTGCTCGTCAGAAAAAAATAAAATTAGGGATACATCAGGGTGCCTCTTATGAAGTTAAGGAGGGATTAAAACCAGCGGACCTGGTGGTAGTAATGGGGCAGCAAAGACTTTATGACGGGGCTTTAGTTACAGCTGAGGAGAAATAAGATGAATTTTCCCGAATTTGGCGTAAAAAAACCGGTTACCAACCTGATGATTTTTCTGGGGATTATTATTGTGGCTTTATATAGTTTTAGCAAATTAGGCATAGACCTGATGCCGGAGATTGAGCCGCCGATAATCTCAGTAATTACAACATACAGCGGAGCAAGCCCTGAAGATGTGGAGATAAGGGTCAGTGAGCCCTTAGAAAACCAGTTGGCTACCACTCCGGGTTTAGAGAAGATCACCTCTCGTTCTCTCGAAGGGGTCTCGGTGGTCAGTCTTAAATTCATCTGGGGGACTAACCTGGACGGAGCATCCAATGATATCCGCGACCGTATTGAGCAGGCCAAGCGTTTTCTGCCGGATATTCCCGATGAAATAGAGAATCCGTTTATTTTTAAGTTTAATACCGCCATGGTCCCTGTCCTATATATAGGTATAACCGCCAAAGAAAGTTATCCTGAGCTTTATGATTTAATTGACAAGCGGGTGGGGGACCCTTTAAGGCAGCTGCCGGGGGTAGGGACAGTGCAATTAAACGGCGGCCTGGAGCGCCAGATTAATATCTGGGTGGATAGGGATAAGCTTCAGGGGTATGGTTTTTCTATACTTGATCTGCAGGAGGTTTTAAAAAATGAGAATGTTACGCTTCCGGCCGGCAATATAAAATCAGGTTTTACCGATTATCTTTTGCGTATCCCCGGAGAATTCACCACTCCTGATGAGATAAATTCGGTTATCCTCGGCAAACGCAACGGAAACCTTGTATATTTAAAAGATATCGCCCGGATTGAAGACAGTTTTAAAGAGGTGACCCGGATTGTGCGCGTGAATAGAAACCGGGGTTTGATGCTGATGATCCAGAAGCAAACCGGTACCAATACAGTTGCCGTAGCCGAACTAGTTAAGAAAAAACTTGAGCAGTTAAAATCTACCCTGCCGCACGATATCAAAATAATCACAATTATGGATTCATCACAGGATATCATTAATTCCCTGGATACATTAAAATCTACTGTTTGGACAGGAGGCATACTGGTTATGTTGGTAGTCTGGTTTTTCCTGCGCCAATTCTTACCCAGCCTGATTATCGCCCTGACCATCCCTTTTTCGCTTCTGGTAGCTTTTATTTATTTGTTCTTAAGCGGCAAGACGATTAATACAATCAGCCTTTCTTCACTGACTATCGCTATCGGAATGGTGGTGGACAACGCGATTGTGGTTGTAGATAATGTCTACCGCCATCTGGAGAGAGGGAAGCGGCCAAAGGAAGCGGCAATTTTTGGCACCTCTGAAATGTTTTTATCTATCGCAGCCTCCACCCTTACTACCGTGGTTGTGTTTTTGCCAATGCTGTTTATAACCGGCGTAGTCGGAATAATGTTTGGGGAGCTGGCAATTATCATTACGGTTACGCTTACGGCTTCTCTATTTACGGCGGCAACCTTTACACCTATGCTTTGTTCTAAATGGATGGGTTTTGGCCAAAAGGGCCTAAATAAGAAAAACAGGTTTTTTTCCAAGTTCTATGATTTAAGCGAGCATTGGTTTAAGAGCTGGGAAGAGTTTTATGCCAAATCCCTGGCCTGGTGCCTGGGCCATAAAAAATTTGTTATCCTCGGTTTCTTAGCGGCGTTTATTTTGAGTTTACTGCTTGCTAAATTTGTGGGTAATGAATTTATTCCCGAGGAGGATTCAGGGGATATGCGCAGTACGGTTTCCATGCCCATAGGCACGCGTGTCGAGGAAACGGATAAAATAGCTTCCAGGATCGAAGAGATCCTTGAACAGTATGCTCCCGAAAAAAGATTTATGTATGTAGCCAGCGGGCAGGGTTCAACAATGAGCGTAACTATGGGCAGCCAATCAGGAAGCCATATTGTCACAAACGGGGTTAAGCTTGTGCCAAAGACAGAAAGGAAGCGCTCAGTCAAGGAGGTGGGGCAGGTTATCAGAAATAAGATTAAACAGATACCCGGAGTAATAAAAACAGGCATTACCACAGGAAACCCGTTAAACTCAATGATTACCGGCGCAGGAGGAAAACAAATCCAGGTTGAGATTACCGGGCATTCTTTTGCTGATACCGATGAACTGGCTAATAAAATAAAAGAGATGATGGAGGAAATTTCCGGGACAACGGATGTATCAATTTCCAGGGATTTGAACCGGCCGGAATTGAGGGTCCAGGTATACCGCCAAAAGGCTTCCAGCCTCGGGCTTAATATGCGCGATATAGCGGACAGTGTTAAGACCTTTGTTGAAGGCTCAACCGCAACCCGCTACAGGGAGAGGGGTGAGACTTATGATATATATGTGCGGCTGGAAGAAGAGTTTCGCGCTAATCCCGAAGATGTGGGAAACCTGACGATCGTTTCACCCTTTACCGGAAAGCAAATTAAATTAAGCAGTGTTGCCCGTGTCTATGAGGTAAGCGGGCCGGTTGAGATTGAGAGAAAAAACAGGGAGAGAATGGTTAAGGTTGAATGTAATACTTACAAGCGTTCCATGGGCAAGGTTATCGAGGATATTAAAAACCAGTTGCGTAAAATACCTGTTCCATCCGATATTATAATAAGTTTTGGCGGAGATGCGGAGGAGCAGGGTAAGGCATTTACGGATTTAACGCTTCTGCTGCTTTTAGGCATGGCCTTGGTCTATATGGTGATGGCCGCGCAATTTGAATCTTTGCTTGACCCTTTTATTGTTATGTTTGCTGTTCCTTTTACTTTTACAGGAGTAATATTAGGTTTTATTTTAACCGGCACAACCTTAAGCGTGATTACTTTCTTAGGCATAGTTATGCTCATGGGGATTGTCGTAAATAACGCTATTGTCTTGGTCAGCTACATAAATATTTTACGCGCCCGCGGTTTTACTATGCTTGAGGCAGTGACTATCGGAGGAAGGGACCGCTTGAGGCCGGTACTAATGACAACAATTACTACCCTGGCAGGGTTATTGCCTTTGGCCCTTTCAACAGGCGAAGGCTCGGAGATCTGGCAGCCGTTAGGCATTACAATGATCGGAGGTTTATCGCTTTCAACTTTCATTACCATGTTGTTTGTCCCTACGCTTTATGCGGTATTTAACTCAAGGCGGATAAAAGAAGAGAGAGGCAAAAAGAAATGACGAAAATGATAATGCTGGTTTATAATGAGGCGATTGATGAAGAAATAATGGAGACTTTGATTGATTGCGCTTTGAAGAATTATACTAAAATTAAGGGAGTTTTTGGCAGCGGCACTACATCAGGGACGCATCTTGGAGATGATATCTGGCCGGGAAGGAATAATATTTTATACGTAGCTTGTGAGGATGCGCAAGCAAAACAGATTTTTTCTTGTGTCAGGAAATTACGCGCTAAATTAGGAAAGGAAGGAGTAAAGGCCTTCAGCTGGAATATAGAAGAGGTTAGCTAAAAACAATCCTGCCAAAATCAGGGCACGGTCTAAAAGAAACGTCCCCTTTCTTTTGATTTTGCTTGACAAATGATGAAAATATGCTATACATATAGTATATTCAGTACTTTTAGTAACTACTAAAACTAATAGATAATCCTCACAACCCAGGCGCCATGGAAAAGAAAACCATATCCGCGCAGGAAATAGTCTCTAAATTCAATACACCATATCAAACAGTTAATTATTATACTGCCATAGGATTACTGCCGGTTGCCGGAAAGATCGGCAATAAGCGTATGTATGAAGAGGCGGTAATAAAGGAGCGCTTGCAAAAGATATCAGAGCTGGCAAGGGAAGGCTACCCTCTAAATTTGATACGCAAGAAGTTATTAGGTTTGTAATAATACTGTAAATATAGATATTACAATAAGTTAAGCTCCTGATATAAATTTTAAAATGAGCTATTACGCAGTAATAGGGTTAAATAAAGAACCTTTTTCAACAAGCCCAGATCCTAACTTTTTCTATGAATCAAGCGAGCACCGCGCGGCCTTGATGCGTCTTGTGATTGAGATCCGTTTAAAGCGGGGATTGAGCGTTGTGTTAGGTGATGTGGGGACCGGTAAGACCACTCTTTCCAGAAAGCTTTTCCAAATGTTAAAGGAAAGAGAGGATGTTGTTTTCCATATGATTCTTGACCCCACTTTTGATTCGGAGGAGATTTTTCTTGATTCTCTCGTGCGCACATTTAACATTGAGATACCTGTTTTAAAGCCTACGGTTTTAGATTATAAGGAGGCAATTAAAAGGTATCTTTTCGCGCAAGGGGCGGAACAGAATAAAACTATAGTCCTCTTAATTGATGAAGCGCAAAAGTTAAATTCTCTTTCACTGGAAGCGCTGCGCATGCTTTTAAATTATGAAACGAATGAATTTAAATTATTACAGTTGGTTATTCTCGGCCAGATGGAGCTATTGCCGCGTTTGACCGAAGTAAGGAACCTTATAGACAGGGTAAGCCTTTTGTATACGCTGACTCCTTTTGGCATTGATGAAACCAAAGAGATGATCGAATTTCGCGTAAGGCAGGCCGGTTACACCGGCAGGGATAAATTGTTTAATGAATCGGCAATCAGGGAGATATTTAAATATACCGAGGGATACCCGCGGCGCATCGGGATGCTCTGCCATAAGGCGCTGAAGCTGCTGGTAATGAAGAATAAACCCATCGTGGATAATGAAATCATCAAAGAACTTGTTGAACATGAGGCGAACTTAAGATGGCAAAAAACAAACCTACTCCTGAAGAACAGTTATTAAATTTAATTGAAGACGGAGAAGGGCCCAGTACTTTAAGCCTCAAGCGCAAAAAATCATCGCGGTTTTCCTTTATCAGTCTAAGCGGGTTATCAACGCTGCTGGCGCGGTTTAAGATTACGATAAAGGATTGGCTGGTACAGTTAAAGGGTGGTATTGATGAGCCAAACCTTAAGGCCTGGAACAAGGTTTTGGCTGCGGCAGCCATTATCCTGTTTGTTTATTTGACAGCGGATTTTACTCTCAGGCGTTTGGATATAAAGCAATTTACTAAAAAAGCTGCCGCGCAAAAAGGCCGGAGTTTTCAGGATGATGCGAAGCTAGAGGTGCGGCCATTTTTATATTACCTGGAGATGGTACAGCGCAGGGATATTTTCTCGCCGGTTAAATTAATCAGCGCGGAAAATCCTCAGGAGGAAACCAAGAAGGCTTTATTCGCGCTGCTTCAAGAGCTTAAGTTGGTGGGTATATCCTGGGGCAAGGAACCCGAGGTAATTATCGAGGATAAAAAAGATAACAAGACCTATTTTCTTAAAACCGGCGATACAATCAGTAAATTCAAAATAAGCGTTATCCTAAAAGATAAGGTGATATTGGAATCTGAAGGCCAAAAGATGGAGCTCATGTAGATGAAAAGAACAATCATTGGAATTTTACTCCTGTTTTTTATCTGCTTAGGTTTCAGGCTGGGCGTTGCCCAGAGTACCACCGGAGAAAAACAGCCAGCCGCAGAAACTACGCAAAATAATCCTCCTCAGCAGGGGGCCGCGGCGCAGGATGCCGCACAGGAAGAAGCCATGGAGGATGCCAATGATCCTTTCTCCGGTTTATCCAGGAAGATATCTCTTGATTTACGCAGTATGGACATTATGGATACGGTTAAGTTTTTATCCAAACAGGGCGATCTAAATATTGTCGCCACTAAAAATGTCAGCGGCAAGGTGACCCTATTTTTAAAAGATGTATCCATCGCTGATGTATTGGAGATAATTCTGCTTACTAACAGCCTGGCCAGCGAAAAAAAGGGCGGCATCATTACGCTGATGACGGAGAATGAATATGAGGCGCTCTATGGTGAGAAATATACGAATAAAAAACAAACCAAGACCATAACGCTTAAATACGCGGACCCTAAGAGGGTGGGCACTATATTAGGCAACCTGAAGAGCTCAGTAGGCAAGGTAATCATAGATGATGTAACCGGAATGATCATTCTGATTGATACGCCTGAGAAGATCAAGGAGATGGAGGAGGCTGCTGTAAGGGCTGATTTGACTACTGTTAACCGGGTGCTGCCTACTATTAGGGAGACATTTGAACTGGGGTATGCCAAGATAGGCGAAGTTAAGGGTGAAATATCCAAGGCATTGACCAAGGATGTCGGTAGTATTGAAATAGATGAAAGGACAAATAAACTCGTAGTAACGGACCTGCCTCATAATATGAAAAGGATCAGGGAGTTAGTGGCAGATTTTGACTCTAAGACCAGGCAGGTGCTTATTGAGGCAAGGATCGTAGAAATAACCTTAAATGATGATTTTGCCATGGGCGTGGATTGGCAAAAAGTGTATGGTTTGGCGATGGATTCACTGACCCTTACCGGTTCATTCCCGTTTGCCGCGCCTGCTTCTACATCTTCAACTATGAAACTTAGCGTGGGGACATTAAGCGACGATAAATATAGGTTTGCTTTAACGCTGATCAAAGGGTTCGGCAAGACAAAGGTAATTTCTTCGCCGCATATCGTCGTCTGTAATAACGAAGAGGCAAAATTCATGGTTGGCACCCGCGAGGCGTATGTAACCACGACTATTACTACCGGGGATGTAACCACAACTACCTCTGAAAACGTGCAATTCATAGACGTAGGGGTAACCCTGTATGTTACGCCAACGATTAATAAAGACGGTTTTGTCAAAATGCATATCAAGCCTGAGGTCAGTTCAATATCGGATACGCTAATCACTACGGAAGGCAACCAGATACCGATAGTGGATACCTCAAATGTTGAGACGGATGTTTTAGTCAAGGACGGCAACACAATCATTTTAGCCGGATTGATAAAGAAGACAACTGATAAGAGCGTATCTAAAATGCCTTTATTAGGCAGCCTGCCTCTTGTAGGAAAATTGTTCAGCAGCGACTCGGATTTAAACGAGAAAAAAGAGCTGGCTATATTTTTGACCCCTCATATTATATCCGGGGCAGATGAGATGCGCAGGATGAAAGATGAGATGAAGACGAGAAAGCCTCCCAAAAGATGAATAAAAAGCGCTTATTAATTATCGCCTCAGGTATTTTATTATTAATACTTCTTGTTTCCCTGGGGCTGGCAATATCCGCGATATCTAAAAAACGAACAGAGATAAGCGCCTTAAACAATGACCTCAGGAATAAAGAGGCAAAATTAAGCCAGCTGGAAAAACAGGTTGAAGGCTTAAACGCGGAGAAGAGCTCTCTGGCCGGAGTAAAATTAAGCTTAGAAGGAAAGTTAGCCAAATTAGAACAGGATATAGATAGTGCGAAAGAAAACGAAAAATCTTTGAGTAAAAAGATTCAAGCCTTTGCGGAAGAAAAGAAAAAGCTCGAAAATACATTGGAGCAGACTACCCAGTTAATGGAGGATAAGTTGCGCACCCTGGAGCAGGAGAGCCAGAAGCAGCTGACGCGTAAAAGCAAACAATACCTTGCCCAGAAAAAAGAATTCACCGGCCAGTTAACGGAGTTGAACCAAAAACTTAAAAGCTTGAGCGAAGAAAAGAATACGCTTGAGAAAAACGCGCTTACTGCCGCCGAGGTAACTGCAAGATTAATGCAGGAGAAGGAAAAGCTCGATCATTATAAACTGGGCTTATCTTATGAAAATAAGCAGGACTATACAGCTGCGGTAAAGGAATACGAGGCGATCCTGGAGCTTGACCCGCAGGATGCCAATATTTATCTTAGGTTGGCGAGCATTTATATCTATAGTATTAAGGACCCTGAGCGGGCAGATTT